>Ga0187852_1000666_pt1 | contig 36611 bp, 40 predicted proteins | sample June2016WEW_6_40_FD_134511 | JGI IMG/M metagenome (GOLD analysis project Ga0187852, IMG submission 134511) | Peatland microbial communities from SPRUCE experiment site at the Marcell Experimental Forest, Minnesota, USA - June2016WEW_6_40 | ecosystem: Environmental > Terrestrial > Soil > Wetlands...
GATCTGCTCGGCGTGACGTTCGGTCAGTAGAACAAAGCCCATCATCCACCATCCTTGGTGGATAATATCGGATCACGCTCCTGTTTGGTTCCGGCTATGCCGGGTTAGGGAGCGGTGCGGCGCCTGACTACAATTTCAGGTGGAAGACCGGGTTTAACGCATGAACACAGAGAAACGCAGATATAAAACAAAGATGTTCATCCGTGTTCCTCCGTGTTCGTCTGTGGCTTAGAATCGCATGCCTGATCTCGTCATCGTCAATTGCCGGCAGGTGGTTACCCTGGCCGGTCCGGCGCGGGCGCGCACGGGTGCGGAAATGCGCGAGCTGGCGATCGTCACGCATGGCGCCCTGGCCGCGCGCGACGGGCAGATCCTGAAAGTGGGAACGCGCGCGGAAATCGAGCGCCTGCTTTCGCCGCATGCGGAAATCGTCGATGCGGGCGGCCGCATCGTGCTGCCGGGCTTCGTGGATGCCCACACGCACCCGGTCTTCGCCGGCAATCGCGCGGATGAATTCGAGGAGCGCGCCGAAGGTGCCACGTACACAGAAATAGCCGCGCGCGGCGGCGGCATCCGTGCCACCGTGCGGCGCACGCGCGAGGCCGGCGAGGCGGAATTGCTCGACGCGGCGCGCCGCTATCGCGCCTGGTTCCTGCGCGGCGGCACCACCACCATCGAATCCAAGTCCGGCTATGGGCTCGCGCTCGAGGCCGAGCTCAAGATCCTGCGCGTGATGCGCCAACTGGGCGCCGAAGGCAGCCTGCGCCTGGCGCCCACTTTTCTCGGCGCCCACGAAGTGCCGGATGAATACCGCGGGCGCAGGGGCGATTACGTACGCCTGCTGATCGAAGAGATGCTGCCCGCGGTTTGGCGCGAGGGGCTGGCCGAATCCTGCGATATTTTCTGCGAGCCATCGGCTTTTCCGGTGGAAGAGGCGCGCGGCATTCTGCGGGCTGCGCGCTCGCTCGGCTTCCGCATACGCATGCACGCCGATCAGTTCAGCGCCGATGAAGGCTCCCTGCTGGCGGCGGAGGTGGGCGCCGACACCGCGGATCATCTGGAACGGACCACCGAGCGCGGTTGGACGGCGCTGGCCGCCGCGGGCGTGCAGCCGGTTCTGCTGCCGGCTTCGGTTTATTGCCTCGGATCGGGGCGGTATCCGGCGGCGCGGGAGATGATCGCGCGCGGCTTGGCGGTGACGCTCGGAACCGATTTCAACCCCGGGTCATCGCCCACCACTTCCATGCCGCTGGTACTGTCGCTGGCTGTAACGCAATTGAAAATGACCTGTGCCGAAGCCATCACCGCGGCAACCATCAACGCTGCGTGCAGCCTGCGGCGCGGTGGAAGCATAGGGTCGCTCGAAGCCGGCAAGCTGGCCGATTTCGCGATTCACGATTGCGAAGATTACCGCGAGCTGCCGTACTTTTTCGGCCGGGACACCGCCCGAGCGGTTTATATCGGCGGTGTCCGGCAAATTTGTTGACCGCCGGGCGCACGGCCAAGTCCTTTTGTTGGAGCGGGTCAACTTCATGGGCTGAGCAGAGCCGCGGGATTTCCTCAAGAATTTTCTTCTTTGGGCGATCAAAACCGCGGATTCAATCGTCTATTAGTTTGACCCCGGAAAATCACCGAATACGATCCGGAAGGTTGCTGTAAATGGAACCCCACGTGCAGAAACTCGCCCAGCTTCGTGCCCGCACCGATCGGCAACTGGTGGAACTGATTTCCGCCAAGCTCGATCATGGATTTTCCTATGCACGTGTCCTGGCGGCGCGGGATGCGCAAGCACCATGGGCGGCGGCCAGGGAATTCCACCAACGCGCGGAGGATGCCTGGCGCGAAGCCCATCACCTGCTGCCGGCACTCGACGGCGTTGCCGAAACCGATCGTGCCGTTCTGCTGCGCCGCGTGCAGATTCTGCGTGAGGTACTGGACCAGTTCGCGGCGGAAACCCTTCCTATTAAGCGAGCGGCCTGCTTTTAGGTTCGCGGCAGCAAGTCGCCAATCGCCGAAGCTGCGAGGAAGTACGCCCGCAAGCGGGCTTTGGCAGATTAAAACCTGCTCCACCTGTACGTCAATCGCAGGACTGAGTGAAGCGTGCCAGCGCTTCCAGTTTGCCGCGAGCGGCGCCGCTATCGATCGAAACTGCGGCCAAGGCGGTGCCTTCCAGAAAAGTTTCCACATGGGCGACGGCCGCCAGGGCCACGGCGCTATTGGCGATCACGATATCGCGATGCGGACCGCGCTCGCCCGCCAGCACGGCACGAGCGATTTCCAGGTTCCGCGCTTTGTCTCCGCCTTTGAGATCGGCGGGAACTGCCTTGCGCACCGCGAAGTCCTCCGGATCCAGGGTGCGCTGCTTCACTTGGCCCTCTTGAATCTCGTAGACCAGGGTGGGACCGGTGGTGGTCACTTCGTCCAGACCGTCGAAACCGTGAACCACGTAGCCGCGCACCATGCCGAGCCGGGCCAGCGCTCCGGCCAGCAGTTTCGCCGTTTCCGGCGACGGAGTGCCCACCACCTGCACGTTGGCGACCGGGTTGGTGAGCGGGCCCAGCAGGTTGAACACCGTGCGCATCTTCAAATCCGTGCGCACGGGGTGAGCGTGCTTCATGGCGGTATGAATGGACTGGGCGAAGAGAAAGCCGATGCCAATCTCCCGGATGGCACGCGCTGCGTTGGCCGGCGCAATCGCCAGCTTGACGCCCAGGCCTTCCAGGATGTCCGCGCTGCCGCAATCGGTCGACGCCGACCGGTTGCCGTGCTTGGCGACGTGCACGCCCGCGCCGGCCACCACGAACGCTACCAGCGTGGAAATATTGAACGTGCCCTGTCCATCACCGCCCGTGCCGCAGGTATCGAGCAACGGAACGCCGGGCAGGCCCACTTCGACCGGTGTTGCCATGTCGCGCATGGCGCGGGCGAAGCCAACCAACTCGTCCACCGTCAGGCCTTTCATCCGCATCCCCATCAGAAACGCGGCAATCTGCGGCCCGCTGGCCTTGCCGGCGAGGATCACGTGCATGGCGGCCAGCGAATCGGCCTCGGAGAGCTCCTGCTCCGCGGCGATGCGTTCGATGTAGGGAAGAAGAGACATGCTATAGTGACTTATCGGCGTTTAGCGCCATACTAACACCGTAATTCCATGAAAATCCACGAGTACCAGGCCAAAGCTATTTTGGCCCGGTTCAACGTTCCTGTGCCGCGTGGCGAGGTCGCAGCCACGGTTGAGGAGGCGGACCGGGCGGCGAAGGAAATCGGCGGCAGCGTGGTGGTGAAGGCTCAGATTCACGCCGGCGGCCGTGGCAAGGGCGGGGGAGTCAAAGTGGCGAAAGATGCCGCGGAGACCGCCGAACTGGCCCGCCATATGCTCGGCATGCGGCTGGTGACGCACCAGACCGGTCCCGCGGGGCGGATCGTCAAGCGGCTGCTGATCGAAGAAACGCTGCCCATCGAGCGCGAGCTGTACCTGGGCATCGTGCTCGACCGCGTTCAGGGCAAGCCGGTGTTCATGGCCTCGGCCGCGGGCGGAATGGAGATCGAGGAGGTCGCCGCCAGGACGCCGGAGGCGATTCTCAAGGAGGCGTTCGACCCGGCGGCGGGCCTGGCCGCTTTCCAGGCGCGCAAGCTGGCATTCGGAATCGGCATCCCGCCGGCGAGCGTCAACGCCGCCGCGGCGGCGATGACGGCGCTGGCCAAGGCGTACGTAGCTACCGACGCCACGCTGGCGGAAATCAATCCGTTCATCCTCACCGCCGACGGCAAGGTCTACGCGCTCGATGCCAAGATTACCCTGGACGACAACGCGCTTTACCGGCACAAGGACCTGATCGAGCTGCGCGACCTGGATGAAGAGGACCCGCTCGAAGTGGAGGCCTCGCGGTTCGGCCTCAACTACATCAAGCTGGATGGCACGGTGGGTTGCATGGTGAACGGCGCGGGCCTGGCCATGGCGACCATGGACATCATCCAGTACGCCGGCGGCAGCCCCGCCAATTTTCTCGATGTGGGCGGCGGCGCCAGCGCCGACCAGGTGAAAAACGCCTTCCGCATTCTGCTCGCCGATTCCAGCGTGAAGGCTGTGCTGATCAACATCTTCGGCGGCATCCTGCGTTGCGACACGCTGGCCACCGGCGTGGTGGCGGCGGCGCGCGACCTGAGCATCCAAGTGCCCATCGTGGTGCGCATGGAGGGCACCAACGTGGAAGAGGGCCGGCGCATCCTGCTCGATTCCGGACTCAATTTCACCGTGGGCGCCGACATGCGCGATGCGGCCGAAAAAGTGGTCAAGCTGGCCCGCGACGGGGTTAAGCCATGAGCGTACTGGTAGACGAAAGCACGCGGCTGATTGTACAGGGATTCACCGGCCGCGAAGGCACCTTCCACGCGCAACAAGCCATCGCTTATGGAACCAAGGTTGTGGGCGGCGTGGTGCCGGGCAAGGGCGGGACCACGCACCTGGACCTGCCGGTGTTCGACACGGTGGCCCGGGCGGCCAAGGAAACCGGCGCCAACGCGTCGGTGATTTTCGTGCCGCCGCCGTTCGCCGCCGATGCCATCATGGAAGCCGCCGACGCGGGCTTGCCGCTGGTAGTGTGCATCACCGAAGGCATTCCCACGCTGGACATGGTGAAGGCGCGGCGGTTCCTCGCCGTGCGCCGGACGCGGCTGATCGGCCCTAATTGCCCCGGCATCATTTCACCGGGCAAGTGCAAGGTCGGCATCATGCCGGGCTCCATTCACCGGCAGGGACACGTGGGAGTGATCTCGCGCTCGGGCACGCTGACTTACGAGGCGGTGGGGCAGTTGAGCCATCTCGGCATCGGCCAATCCACCTGCATCGGCATCGGCGGCGACCCGATCATCGGCACCAATTTCGTGGATGCGCTCGCGCTCTTCAATGCCGATCCGGATACGCACGCCATCGTGATGATCGGTGAAATCGGCGGCAACGCGGAGGAGACCGCGGCGGCTTACGTCAAGGCCAACGTCAAGAAGCCGGTGGTCGGCTTCGTGGCCGGCCGCACCGCGCCGCCCGGACGCCGCATGGGGCACGCCGGGGCGATCGTCGCCGGCGGCTCCGGCAAAGCGTCGGACAAAATCAAGGCCATGCAGGAAGCCGGGATCACGGTCTGCCATTCGCCGGCCGAAATTGGAGAAAAAATCAAAAGCCGTTTATGAGCGTTGAACGCACTTTTTCCATCATCAAACCGGACGCCGTTGCCGCCGGGCACGCTGGCGCGATTCTCGCCGCAATCGAAGCCGCCGGCTTCAAAATTCTCGCCGCTCGCATGACGCGCTTGAGCGAAGCGCAGGCGCGCGGCTTTTACGCCGTGCACCGCGAGAAGCCCTTCTTCGCCGGCCTGGTCAAGTTCATGACCGAAGGCCCCATCATCGTGATGGCGCTCGAGCGCGAGAACGCCATCGCCGGCCTGCGCGAGGTGATGGGAGCGACCAACCCGGCCAAAGCCGCCGAAGGCACCATCCGCAAACGCTTCGCTACCAGCATCGAGCGCAATTGCATCCACGGCTCCGACGCCCCGGAGACGGCCGCAACCGAACTCGGTTTCTTCTTCAGCTCGGCGGAACTGCTGTAAACCCATGTGGCGCGGGCAGTCCTGCCTGCTGTGTCGAGATTCGTCTCGACATTTTGTCCGGGGAGGGCTGCCGATGCCAAGAAACGTCGCCACGACTGGCGACGCTGCAGGCATGACTGCCCGCGCCACGCGCCCTGGCCGCAACCTCCGTTGGCCGGGACACCGCGCGGAATAGAAAGGAGCGGAAACGATGGCTTGTGTTCACTGTGGGCACTTACCAACGGATCACTACGAGTCTAAAGGTCGTTGCTACGCTAACCATGGGGAGTGTGATTGCCAACAGTACCACGCAAATACCCAAGAGCCGGCCACACCTTCAGCCAACGAGGATCAGGGAATGTCGAGGATGTTTCGAGACATTCACACGATCAAAAACGTAGTGGTGTTTTGGTTCGTGCTAAGCATTGTCGCTTTAGCTGCAGGCGCGTTGTACGTCGCCAGCATACGCTAGGGGGAGATACGGGAGATACGGGGACAGGAGTAAAAGGGACAGACGCATTTTCATCGGCAAGAAAGGCACCTGCGCTCACAAGAAAATGCGTCTGTCCCCTTTTGGCCGTGGGTATGGGCGACGGTCTCCTCTGTTGGGTCTTTTCCCGACAAAGCGATTTTTTTCCGATACTGTATTGTTGGTGGCAAAAATGGCTGCTTGCCTGCCGAGGCTGTTTCGAGTTGTGATCTTGCTGCCTGCCGTTTTGTCAGCCCAAAAGGCGGAAATTGTTGGCGGAAATGTAGTATTCGTGGACTCGCAAGGCCTACGCCACCAGAAGACGAAACTTGGGGTGGACGCCGACGCGAATCTGGCTCCCGATAACACATTCATAGTGTTTGCGCGGCAAGCTCATACCTTAACCCCCGACACTCATGTCCGCGTGATCAAAGAGAGTGAAATATGGATGGTTTCCACGACCGAGGGCAGCGAGCCTCAGCGACTCTACGCGCGGTCCTCCCGCGATCCCGAATGGAAGCATATACTCACCTCGCCCAAGGTTTCGCTGGACAGCAAAAGCGTCTACTTTATGAGCGATTTCTCCGCGACTTCGGGAGCGTTGTGGAGACTAGATCTTGTTACCAGAAAGGCAAAAATGCTAATCGCCGGAGCGGTTGACTACGGCATTATTCCGAGCGGCAGCCGCAGCGGACAGTTGATCGTACAGCAACGTTCCACCTGTACGGAACCGCTAGCTGAGGAAAAGTTCTCTCACGCCTGTTATCCGTTTTTCCTTTTCACATCGGAGGGCCGCTCGCTCAGGCGTGTCGCTGATGACGGTTCCGATCTAAAGGCGCTCTTGCGTCTATATGCTGAGTCCCGGCGACAAATGAGACACAACCGAGGACGGAGTCGTACAGGGCCAATCGCCTTTGATGGGCGAAAAGGGGACGGGCGAAAAGGGGATAGACGCATTTTCTTGTGAGCGCACGTGCCGTCTTGTGCGCAAGAACATGTGTCTGCCCCCTTTTCGCCAGCAGCAAGGAGCCCGAGACCGAGCCACAATCGCAATCGCAGAACCTCATAACGCCAAAAGTGAAGAGGCTCACTACCCAATCCGTGGGAGCGCCGTGCTATGCGGCCATGGACGCAAGTACTTCCGCAACCGCCGCAAGGAGCAGCGCGCCAAAGGCGCTCTTCACAGACTGATCTCGCAGAGGCTCACTCCCGGGTATCACGTTGCGTGAATGACGATTATATTCGTCATTTGCACCCGCCGCGCGGTCTACGTCGGACGCACACGATCCGCCCAATCCACACCGAAGAAGTCAACGCGGTCGAGACCACACGCTTACATATCAAGAAACAACGTCGAAGTTGAGCTGGTCCACGCGGCCAGAGCGAAGGTGCCATGCGACGAAGCCCCTGCTTAGCGATTGCTTTCTCTGCACGGGACACAACGCAGTCAGTGCACCCAGTCGAGTAGACGTAACGGTACTTAAGGTTGTCGGGCTGTTATCTTTAGCTAACTACTAAGACAGACAACGTAGCCCCAAACTATCTGCAACCGGGCCCGTGGCGGAGAAATTGCCAGCTCAACAGCCTTTTGTGTTGTGCGACGGCACTCCGGTTGTGTGAACATCCGAAGGCCCGAAAGGAAGTATCTATGAGTCTTAAGGCGCGGCTTCTCTTAGTATTCGGTCTGCTGGTCCCCATGCTACCGGGTTCGCTGCCGGCGGATACGATCAACTTCGACTCCATCGACACAAGCACGAGTCCTTTCTCTGTCGATATCAGCACACTCAACTACCTGTCGCAATACGGAATCACGCTGGCAGGCGTGACCTCAGGTAGCGTGGTGGAAGTCCTATGCGCCAACGCCGACTACAACCCATCGTGCACCAGCGGGACCGGGGTACTCATAGCGCCGTCGTCGCCCAATGTGCTGACTCAGAACCCCGAGATCCCCGGCAATCTCCACGGCGAATCCTATACGCTTGAGTTTTCCACTCCGCTGGGCAGTCTCAGCTTCGATCTGGCCGGGGTGACCTCTGGCAACTCCGTCGCGGCTTGGTCGGTCACTGCGTATGACGCCGGCGACGACGTGTTAAGCAGCGTTGGTGACCCCAGTTTGTCGTTTGCTGCGGAGGCGCCACAGTCGTATACACTGAACGGACCGGGCATAACGTCCGTCACGTTCTATACCAACTACGAAGGTTCCGCTGGTATCGGATTGGCGGTCGACGATTTATCTTCCTCCGACATAAGCTTGTCCCCGGAACCATCCAGTCTGCCGTTGCTCGGTGCGGGCCTACTGGGCCTCCTGGCGTGGGCATCACGAAGCAAGCGCCACCCAACAACGCCCGCAAGCCGACTCCCGTGACCGGGGGCCAAAAGGGGACAGGTGCATTTCCGAAGCCGGCCTGGTAGTCAACCACTCCCGAGGCCGGAACCGCGCAACAGCCACCGAATCTAGCCAGGCGACGGCCGGGCGGGAAGGATACAGAGGATACAGGGACAAGAGGATACAGGTACAGGCTACGAAACCCCGAAAGTTCGTAATCAACCGGGGGGGTTCGTAGCCTGTCCCCGCATCCCCTTTCTGTATCGCCCCACGCGTTTCTCCGAACCCACGCCTCTCTACCTGCCGACGACCGAAAACGCATGCCACTTGCCCTTAATCCGGGTTTCCCTTATTATGGGTGTATGAACGTCACGCTCACGCTGGAGGACGATCTGGTCAAGAAGGTCCGCAGGATCGCTGCCGAACGGGAGACCACCCTCACCGGCATGGTTCGGGATTACCTGGAAAACACGGCTGCCAGTGAGACGGCCTCCGGGCGCAGGCGCAGGGAGCGTGCGGCGCTCGAGCGGAGCTTCGAGACCATCGAGTTCCGCATCGGCAAGCGAACCTGGAAGCGGGCCGACCTCCATGTCCGCGCCTGACTTCCTGGACACCAACGTTCTGGTCTATGCCTACGACCGGACCGACCGGCACAAGCAACGCGCGGCGCGCAAGCTGGTGGCGGCGGCGCTCGATGGCGCGGCGTTGATTTCGGTTCAGGTGCTCGCCGAACTCAGCGTGACGCTGCTCCACAAGATGTCGCCTCCCGCCCGGCCAGAGCAGGTAACGATGATTCTGGATGCCATCGCACCAGTCCCGCTGGTGGTTCCCGACGGCGAGATGGTTCGGCGGGCGGTCGAGGCGCGAGCGAAGTACGGCCTCCATTTCTATGACGGCATGATCGTTGCTGCGGCGGAACGCGCCGGCTGTGCGCGCATCTTGTCGGAGGATCTGAATCCGGGCCAAGCGTATTTCGGAGTCCGGGTCGAGAATCCATTCGCGTAGACCTTTTAGCGGAAACCGTCGGGAAACCGGTGTTCAGACCCTGGTTTCCTGAAGCCGTGAAACGCAGGCGCCGCGAAACTCACTTCTAATTGGAGCGCTTGCCAAACGGCGGAATCGGCCGCCGCGGGCCGGGCTAAGCTACGGCCGGTCCGGCGAAGGCAAGCAGGAGGGGATTATCATGCACAAAAAGAAGAAGTGGGACTGGTCGTTTATGAACGGCACTATGTTCGGCTTTCACCTGAAGCTGAACCCGCAGCCGCCGCTGCCGCCGAGCGCTAAGATCTACCGCCAGTTTCTGAACCACGGCATCGTAGTGCGCGACCATGAGCTCGAATCCATCCTCGCCGGACGCGACGAAGGTGTCAGGACCATCAGCGGCATCCTGGGCAACACCGCGCCATTCCTGGCGCCGGACCTGAGGCTGAAGCTGTCCAACACTCTCGCCGACGTGCTGCTCGATAAGAGCCTGCAAGGCCAGCTTTCCCGCGAAATGCCAACGGACCTCGAACGGCTCGACCAGAGTAATGCCGTCATGCAGAGCATTTACAACCAGTGGAATCCGCCCCAGGCAACCAGTGGATTCGTTCCGCAGCTACTGAAGTCCCTGCCGCCGGTTGGCTTGGGCTTTTCGGTGACGCTCTATTTCTGAAGGTCTTTCTGGAAGCGACTCGCAGCAATAGACCGCTTCGAAAGTGAATGCGTCCTGGCGTCCACGTCAGTCCAGGCCTGGCGCACCGCCTTCAGACTGCTCCAGTACCGAGGATTGGAGGGATTCGAGCATCTCGATGACTCCCTCCACCAGATCGTCCGTTTGCGCGCCCGCCGTGCGCGAGGATTCCAGGGCCGCGGCATGCTCCTTCAGTTGCGTTTCCAACTGCAGGAGATCCGCCGCCACGCGATCGCGCGCTTCCGACGCATGCTGGTTCGCCGCCTCGACTCTCGCTTCCAGTTGTTGGAGGCGCGAGACGATGGGCGGGACCTGGCCGTCGACACGCATCAGGCGGTCGCGAATCGAGCTGACGGCTCCCTCCACCTGGGTGAATCGTTCTGCGGCTTCGGTATTGGCCTTGGCCGCCCGGTCGCCGAGGGCCGCGACACTCTGTTCCAAACTGCCGAGCCGGTCTGCGATGCTGCTCAAGCTTTGCTCGAATTGCGTAAAACGCTCGGCAAATGACTCAAGCTTTGGAATCAGGCGCGAACCGATGTGGTCGTTGAGAGATTGAAGTTCCTGTTCGGCGCTGCTGGACCGCTCGTTTAAAGCCGCCAGATGCTCGCTGAACGAAGCGATCTGGCTCTGCGCGAGACTCAGGGCTTGGGCGGTCTTTTCCTGCGTGGCTTCAAGCGAATCACGCCGCGCCGCCGCTCTGGCCTTGCGGGCGGCCACCGCCAGGAGCTTGAGCTCGAGTATGACCTTGTGCATCCGCTGGCAGCGGCTGGCTGGATCTTTGGCCAGGCAGGACGCGAGCAAACGGTCCGCCGCCGGACTCCCGGTGGACACCGGCTGCGAATTCACGATGTTCATGGCCAGCGCGGCCGGCGTGGCACCTTCGAATGCCACGCGGCCAGTCAGCATTTCGTACAGCACCGCACCGTAGGAAAAGATGTCGCTCACTGTCTCGGCGGGCCGCCCGGACACAACTTCGGGCGCGGTGTAGGGCGTAATCTCGTCCGATGGAACCGCCGGCGACAATTCCAGATTGGAATCAGCCAGCACAATGCCAGCCGGTGAAACGGCGCCATGAACCTGGCCCGTGTCGTGCAAGTTGCGAAGCGTCTCCGCCAGCATCATGGCGTAGCGCAATGCTTCGTCAAACGGAAGGCGCCCTTGGGTGAGGCGCTGAGAGAGCGTTTGAGAACCCATGGTAGTCAGTGTATCGGGAATAGTCATCGGAACCCCACAAGTGAGGGTAGTGGCGTATTCGGCCCTGCGGCAAGTTGCGCTCGGTTAACTGGGTCCTCGGCCGTACTCTCATTACTTCTCGATGAACCCTGAAGCATACGGACGTCAGTCGGGATGTCGCTTGCGCCAATGCACCTGTTGGGCTGTTTCAGCTCGTTCGCGGCTTCGCGCGCGGTACTGGCTCCCGTTTTGGACGTAAAAGGCTCTGAGTGCGTCTCAGAACGGACCCTCCATCAACCTGCAACATGACGAGTGAACGGTCCCGTGTTATCTATCGTTTACCGAAAATGCACAAAAAGGGGATCCTTGTTCGTGCCCCCCAATATGGGTACTAGACACCGAAAGTATGTGCAGTACTAGAAGCCCAGATTGCAAAACGAGATGATTGTGACTGAGGAGAGGGACATGGCGTCGATGGTCGCAGCCGCAATCGGAAGTCCGGAATATCCATCTTTCGGGGGACCGAGCCTCGTCCGGCGGGAGCACAACTCGCATCGGAAGTGCGCCGGTTTGGATCGTTGCCTCGATCGGATATCAAGTGGCATCTACGAGAACGCAGTCGCACTGCGCCGGACGGAGCACGAACAATTGGTCCGCCTGGCAGCGGCATTCAGTTTCGGGGAAAGGCTCACCCGCCTCCGGGAAGAGCTCGGAGCTATACGCGCCACCAGGCTCCATACCGCGCCGAGCGCGGAGCCGCAATCCCGCCCCACGCTAAATGGCGGCTGATCTCGGCGAATCGCGGAAACCAGGAACAGTAACCAGTTGCGCAGTTTCTAGCGGCTCCACCCACCTCGCGACGCGCTACTTCCCCGCTGAGTCAGACTCAAAGCTGAGCATCCCGCCAGATTCAATTCGGCCGCCGGCGGAGTGCATCGGAGGGCACCGTACGTGTCGATTCATCTGATGGGCTCGATGGACTACGCGAGCCCCACCGCAACCAAGAAGTAACCATCATCTCGATCCAGCGCCCGCGCCACGCCCAGCCGCCAGCCCCTCGCGCCCCCTGGTTCGCGATACAGTACATCCTGAGTATGCCCTCCGAACCAAGTATCCCTCCCATTACCCGCCGCGACCTTTTGACAGTAGTCGCGGGATCCGCCCTGGCGCCCGCCGCTCTCTTCGGCGCGGCCGATGACACCCGTCCCTGGTACGCCACCATGCAGCGTTGCGGCCAGACCAATTTCAATGAGCGCGACCCGATCGAGCTCGACATCGCCTGGTGGATCGACTATTGGACCAGCCTCAAGCTCGACGCCCTCCTGCTTGGCGCCGGCGGCATCGTGGCATTTTATCCCACCCGCATTCCCTACCATCACCGCAGCCAGTTCCTCGGCAACCGCGACCTGTTCGGCGACTTCGCCAAGGCCGCCAAGGCCAAAGGGATGCGCGTGGTGGCGCGCCTGGATTGCAACTACGTGTATGAGGAAGCCTGGAAGGCTCACCCGGAATGGGTGGAACGCGCCGCCGACGGCAGCCCTGTCACCCATCCCGAATCGCCGTGGCTCTACAAGACCTGCATGTACTCGTCGTACTTCACCGACCAGATGCCGGCCATCATCCGCGAGCTGAACTCCAACTACGATGTCGACGGCTTCTTCACCAATGGCTGGCCCAGCCCCAGCCGCCCGCCGCGCTGCGGCTGCGAGGCGTGCCGGAACATGGCGCCCCCGGACACGCCGGAGGGCTTCGAGCAGCACCTCGCCCGTGTGCTCGAAATCTGGAAGCTCTGGGATTCGACCGCCAAGCAGAAGAAGTGGGATAGCGTTTACGTGGGCAACCTGGGCGGCGGGATTCGCGCCGTGCTCAATCTCTATCGCGTGGCATCGGTTGCCGGATGGTTCAACGCCGACCACCAGGGGCGCTCGGGCGAAATACCGCTCTGGGACTGCGCGCAGATGGGCCGCGTCGCCCGCGCCGTCATGAAGGGCCGCACGGTCACCAATGTGACCGGCGCATACGCCAACACCCACCCGCTGTGGCGTCACTCGGCCAAGGCGCCGCTCGAAGCCACCATGTGGCTGGCCCAGACCACGGCCAGCGGCATGACGCCGTGGTATCACTGGCTCGGCGGCAAACCCGAGGATCACCGCTGGGAGCAGACCGGCCGCAGCTTCTACCAGTGGATGGCCGCCAACGCGCCCCACTTCGAGGTCCGCGAGTCCGTTGCCAATCTGGCGGTGGTGTTCTCGCAACGCACCAACGCCTTCTACCATCCTCCCGGCGGCGGCGACGTTACCGACTTCCTGCAGGGAATGTACAACGCCCTCCTCGACGGCCGCTTCGTTTTCGATTTCGTTCACGAAGACGACCTCTCGCCGGAAACGCTCGGCCGCTACCGCGGGCTGGTCCTCGCCAACGCCGCCGCGCTCTCCGATTCGCAGGCGCGCCAATTATCCGATTACGTGAACCGCGGAGGCGCGTTGCTGGCGACTTTCGAATCCGGCTGCTACGACGAAGCCGGACGCCCGCGCGCCGAGTCCGCGCTCGCCGGGCTGTTCGGCGTCTCCAGCGCCGGCCAGCGCGTGGGGCCGAACGGCAACGCCGCCTACGCACGTATCGAGCGCAATCACCCCATCCTGGAAGGCTTCGGCAATACCGCCATTCTGCCGTTTGCCGAATACTATCTGCCGCTGCGCTCAGCCGGAAGTGCGATCCTGACCGTGCTGCCGCCGTATCCGGCTTTCCCGCCCGAGATGGTTTATCCCCGCGTCACGCACACCGACCAACCGGCAATCGTGCTCGGCGAGCATGGCGCTTCGCGCACGGTGCTCATCCCGGGCGATACCGACCGCGCCTATTGGCGCTCGCAGAATCCCGACCTCAGCCGCCTGCTCGTCAACTCCCTTCGTTGGATGCTGCACGATCCGCCGCCAGTTACGGTCACCGGTGAGGGCATGGCCGAAGTCTTCGCCTGGAAGACCACGGCCGGGCACGCCGTTCACATCCTCAACTACACGAACCCGGACATGCAGCGAGGCTGGGTCACGCACGCCTACGCCATCGGACCGCAGCGGGTCCGCTTCACGCCGCCCAGCGGCGTCGCTCCCTCGCAGGTCCGCCTGCTGCGCGCCAACCGCACCGTCCCGTTCACCCGCCGCGGCCTGGCGATTGAATTCACTGTTCCCGCCGTGGTGGATTACGAGGTCGCGGCCATCGTCTGAATCAAGGGGCGAGGGTCCGCGTTCAACGCGCCGGTGGGGCCACCGCGAACCGTGGCCGCGGGGCGAGCGGCTCCTTCAGCGCCTGCCCCAGTCTTATGCGCTCAAGTGCGAAAGCGGAGCTATCCAGAACGTAACCGGCCTTGGGCGCAATATCGGCATCCAGCTTCACCCTGAGATCCAGAAGATCGTCGGAGTTGATTGCCTTCCCCCATATCGGGTTCTCATAGGCCAGCTTGGAAAGCAGGTCCAAGACGGCCGTGGGATCATAACCGGCAGCGCGCAGGGTTTGGATGGCGGTCTCGGTCGCCAGCCGTTCCGCTTCACGGTGGTCCTCGGCCCATTTCAACGACACCGCCTGCGACGCGAGGACGCACTTCGGCCAGAGAAAAACCGGAGTGCCACCGGAACCCGGCGCAGCAGCGAGCGGCGCGCGGGCGTGGGCAAGCTGATGGGCGAGCAGGCCTGCAAGCTCCGCTTCGCTCTGAACGCGCTCGAGAAGAGGGCCACTGATGTAGAGCACGCCGTGCGGCATCAGGTAAGCATAGCGATTGAGACCCCGCGTGACACGAATCTGGAAGGGCTTCACCCCGGCTGCGCCTGCCAGACGGTTGGCGATGCCGTCGAGGTAATCCACGATCGCCGGATCGGCGACGGTGCCGTCTTGCCGCTCCACTTCATGGGCTAGTTGCTGGCCGAGCGCAATCTCCTTGCGAAACTGAATGGATGCATCCGTCGCAGGAGGTTGTGCCAGCGCCGGGCCGGCACAAAACACGGTCAGGGCCAAAACGGGAATAAGCAAACTTGGCCTCGGCATCCGGCAGTCCTACCTCGCAGTATAACCCTCACCCGCATGGCGGGTTTTCAATTTGCATTACCGCTGAAACTGGCGCGAATCATCCAAAAGGCCCTGCTAGCCTCCGACCTGCACCCCGCATGACCACTAAGCACCACTTGAAAGAGGGTGTCTCTGGTGGTATGGTTGGGACAGGTAGGCTGGGCGCGAGGAGGGAGACATGGCAGGCGCGTTGGCGGCGACGGGCTTGACGACTGGATCGGCCCCATTCGTGGAAGAGGCTCGCAGTCGCGGCGAGCTTTATATCACACAAGTTTACGAGCTGTATTCGCAGCAAAACCACGCAGTGTGGGCGAGCCTCTACGGGCGCATGCAGGCGCGCTGGGAGCGCTACGCCAACGACCATTTTCTGCGCGGGCTCGACGCCCTGGAACTGCCCGCCGACCGGATACCGCGGCTGGCCGATGTCAACTGCAAGCTGCAAGCGATGTCCGGGTTCCAGGCGCGGCCGGTGAGCGGCTATGTCCCCGGATTTCTTTTCTTCGATTGCCTCTCCCGGCGCGAGTTCCCCACCACCATTACCATCCGCGATCGCACGCGCATGGACTATCTGCCGGAGCCGGACATCTTCCATGACGTGGCCGGCCACATTCCGATGCACACCGAGAAGGCCTTCGCCGACGTGCTGGTGCGATTGGGAGGCTGCGCGCACACCGCGGTCGAGATGGCGGCGCGCGTCCGCGACCGCGGCGAACAAACGCGCCGCCTGACCAGCGTCATCCGCGCCATGTCGCGTTTCTTCTGGTTCACCGTGGAGTTCGGGCTGATGCGCGCGCCCCAGGGCATCCGCGCGTACGGCAGCGGCCTGCTGAGCTCGTACGGCGAGCTGCAGCACGCTATCGAATCCGACGAGGTGCAGCGCTACCCGGTGCAACTGGAGTGGTTGATCCACCAGGGTGCGGAGATCGATCATTACCAGCCGCTGCTCTTTGTCGTGGACTCCTTCGACCACCTGTTCAGGCTGGTGGAGCAGTTGGAGCATTGGATGCGCGACGGGAAACTGAACAACGTTGCGCCGGGGTTGCCGGAGATCGCTGCCGGCGATCTGCAGAGCTTCCTGGACGCCGCCGGATCGCTCTGACAGCGTCCGCCGCCTCGCCTTTTGTACCGGCATTCTCACCCACCGGGCCGCGGGCGCACCGACGGGAGTGGGTGATAATAAGGGTTTCGAACGGGCCGGAGCAGCGGCGGCCTTTATTTACGGGGGAAGATAGCGGTGACACCAGAGGATGTCCGGCGGCGCGTGGAGGAGATCGGCATTATTCCAGCCGTTCGCGTTTGGTCCTCCGAGGATGCTCTGTTTGCGGCCGAGGCGGTCTCGATGGGCGGCATCCCCATCGTCGAAGTGACCATGACGGTCCCCGGCGCACTAGAGGTGGTAGCGGAACTGGCACGGCAGCATCCGCAAATGATCGTGGGATCGGGAACCGTGCTCGACCTCGAAGCGGCGCGCCGCTGCCGGGACGCGGGCGCGTGCTTCCTGACCAGTCCCGGCCTGGATCTGAGCGTGGTGGCATTCGGCCGCGCCGAGAAAATAGCGGTATGGCCGGGCGTCCTCACGCCTTCCGAGGTGATGGCCGCGCGCAGGGCCGGCTGCGATCTGGTCAAGGTTTTCCCGTGCGCGCAGGTGGGCGGCCCAAAGTATATTCACGCCCTGACCCGGCCGTTTCCCGACATTGGATTCATTGCATCCGGAGGCGTCACGCAGACCACCGCCGTCGAATTCATCCTCTCGGGCGCGGCGGCGCTGGGCATTGGCAGCGAGCTGATTCCCCCGGAGTCGATCGAGCACCGCCACCCGGACCGCATTCGCGAGCTGGCGCGCCGCTTTTTGAGCATGGTGCGTATGGCGCGCCGGCAGTTGGCGGAAGCCGAGGAGTAAGCTGCCCCGCCAGCCGCTCTACACGCGGATGGCGAGGTGCAGCAGGCAGAACGCCATCCAGGCGATCAGCGCAGCCATCGGAATGGTGAGCACCCAGGCCCACATGATATTGGTCGCCAGACCCCAGCGCACGGCTTTCAGGCGTTGAATGCTGCCAACGCCGGCGATCGCCCCGGCGATGGCGTGGGTGGTGGAAACCGGCAGGCCCAGGCTGGTGGCCAGCAGCACCGAGGCCGCCGCACCGGTTTCGGCGCAGAATCCGCTGCGCGGCTTGAGGCGCGTAAGACGCGTGCCCATGGTGCGCACAATCCGCCAGCCTCCGCTCAGCGTGCCCAGCCCGATGGCGGTACCCGCCGCCAGAATCACCCACACGGGGATGTCGAAGTTCTTCTGGAATCCGGAGGCCACCAGCACGCCGGTGATGACCCCCATGGTCTTCTGCGCGTCATTGGAACCGTGGGAGAGGCTGAAGGAAGCCGCCGAGAGCAACTGCAGCTTGCGGAAGTAAAAGTCCATCTTGCTGGGGGTGGCGCGGCGGAACAGCCAGTACACGGCAATCATCAGGCAATACGCCGATACCATCCCGATCAGCGGCGCCGCAAGAATGAAGACGATGGTTAAGCTCCACTGGCCGGCGATCAGCCCTTCGAAGCTGTGGCTCAAGCCGCGCACCAGGCCGGCGTGCGCCACAGCCGCGCCCGCATAGCCGCCGATGAGCGCGTGCGACGAGCTGGTGGGCAGCGCCAGCCACCAGGTGAGCAGGTCCCAGAGTATGGCGCCGGCAAGGCCCGCCATGATCACGTAAGGCGTCACCAGGCTCAGGTTCACGAACCCCTTGCCGACCGTGCGGGCCACCGCCGTGCCGAACAGGAACGCCGCCACGAAGTTGAAGAACCCGGCCCACACCACGGCTTGCCCTGGCGAAAGCACGCGCGTAGCAACGACGGTGGCGACCGAGTTGGCGGCGTCGTGGAATCCGTTGATAAAGTCGAAGACCAGCGCGATGCCGATGATCAGAACAGCCAGCTCAAAGGCGCCCATCGTCAACTGTTTTTAACCACGACATTCTGCAGCACGTCGGCCACATCCTCGCAACTGTCGATGGTTTCTTCGAAGAAGTCGTACACTTCCTTGAGCTTGATGAGCAGGATGGGGTCTTTCTCCTTATTGAACAGATCGGCCACCGCGCCGCGGCCGATCAGGTCGCCCTCGTTTTCCAGGCGATTGATTTCGATGCAATGCTCCATCAGCGGCCGCCCGGCTTCCAGCGCTTCAAACGCGCTATGCATCGACTTGGCGCACTTGCGCACGATCTCCGCCAGCGTGACCATAGCGGGCGGGATCGGGTCGATGTGGTACGACAGCAACCGGTGCGAAGTGTCTTCCAGGCCGTCCAGCACGTTGTCCAGCGAGGAGGAGATGTTGTGGATGTCCTCCGGGTCGAGCGGCGTGATGAAAGTCTGGTTGAGGCGGGTGAAGATCTCGTGAATGAGCTCGTCGCCCCGGTGCTCCAGCACATTGATTTCCATGGCAAACGCGGCCAGCGTGGAGTTGCCGGCGCGCACCCCGTCCAGCAGCAGGCGCGCCGCCTCGGAAATGATATCCGCCTGTTTGAGAAACAGGCCGTAGAACTTCTCTTCGCGGGGAAGGAGTCTCATATTAAGAGGGGATCAGGAGAAGCCCATCTTAATTCCATTGCAACAACCAGGTCAATCTTGGGTTACGATTCGGTGACGATGGGGAACAGTTCGGTGTCTTCGTCTTCCTCGCCGGCGGCTTCCAGCTTGAGAAAACGCGTGTCGAGCAAGCGTCCGGTATCGATGTTTCCCATGGCGGCAAGGATGTTCTCCTTCAGGTGGGGATACTCCTGTTCCAGGCCGGCGAACAGGTCGCGCAGCGAGCGCCGCACCGTGCCGGTGCGTTGCGAACAACCGCAGGGCACCACCGGAACGCCGCGCGATTCGGCGTAAGCGCGCGTCACATCCTCGGTGACGAACACCAGCGGGCGAATCAGCCGGAAATCGCGCTCGCGCGACCAGGTGACCGCCGGCAGCGCGCTCAGCCTCCCGGTGAACAGGGTGTTGCGCAGCAGCGACTCGCAGAAATCATCGGCCGTGTGGCCGAGTGCGATCACGTTGGCGCCCAGTTCGCGCGCAATTTGGTACACGGCGCGGCGCCGGTAGCGGCTGCACAGATCGCAGCCGTGCTCGGGCTGGTCCTCGAGCAGTTGCAGGGAAGGCGCATCGCGGTAATATGTCCACGCCACGCCGCGCTGGCGCAGATATTCGCCCAGCGGCTCGATGGGGCGCAGAAATTTGCCCTGCTCCACGGTGAAGGCGCACACCGAGAACTCGATGGGCGCGCGCTGGGCCAGCAACAGCAACGCTTCCAGCAGCGTCGCGGAGTCCTTGCCCCCCGAGAGCGCCACCGCCACGCGGTCCCCATCGCGAATCATCCGGAAGCGATGGATGGCCTCTCCCACCTTGCGCAGCAGTGTTTTTTCCAGTTCCACTGCTTCGATTATAATCGCCGCGCGGCCGCACTCTCACGCTCGCGGCTTGAAACGCCCATCGGAGCCGCGAGCGTAAGCGAGCGGATGGTAGAAGCGCGCGCTACTTGCCGCCGCTCTTGGCCGGTGCCGCGGCCGGTGGCTGGGCTGCGGGCTTCATCGCCGGCGGCTTCGGGCGCCAGAAGGCTGGGTCCTCGTCCTCGGTGGCTTTGGAAACGTAGCTCATCTTGGGGCTCACCTCAAACAGGTTGGCCTCCTCGGAGGCCACCGCGGCGGCATCGAGGTCATTCAGGTGCTTAAGTCCCTCGGCGCCCATGGCGGAGGCGAATGCCTGGTTCATTTCATCTCCAGCGTCGAGTGTTTTCAGGGAGGTGAGGCTCTCCAGGAACAGAAAAGTTCCCGCCGGCGCGCCAGCCTTCACTTCATAACACAGGAAGACCCGGTCGGCGTTGGACCTGTCATAGGCGCGGATCACGTCAGGGGCCTCCGCCAGGAAATCGGCGATGTGTCCCGGCCGAACGTGGTATGTGAACACGCGCACGAACCGCGTCTTCCCCACATCCATCTTATCCGGCCGGTAGCTGAGCTTCGGACGGTAGACTGCCCACATGGAGTTGCTTCTTTCGCGCAGCGCTCCATCCGCCGCGTCAGCTTCCTCGAAGGCGCTCTTCAGCGGCTCCTTCTCGGATTCGGCCTCCCACTCCGCCGACATCTCGAAAGACGGGAACGCTTCCACGAACCACACCTCGTTGGGACCGGACATCGCGGAAATCGCCAGGTAGTGGCCGGGAAAGTCTGCCTTGCGGAAAGCGCGTACGAACGCCGCCTCGGTCTTCTCATGCGCGGCGCCCTTACCTTCTTTAATCAACTCGCGCCCGATCTGCAGGACCGGAGGCGGGCCCTGCTCCTGCGCGAACACTGCCAGTGCGCCCCCCGCGGACAAGGCGGCCAGGGCAATCAGCGTTTTCATCGTTAAGCCTCAACTTTCATGGGCGGTGGCGGGCTTATGCGCCCTCCGTGACCGCCAGTGTGTATCGAGGCTACCACAAACGTCCGGGCGCGACAGCGGTATTTGCCGGAGTGAACTTACAGGACACGGGTCCTATACGTAATCGAAGTCTGGGACTGGATGCGATCGATGCCGTGGCGGGAATGCGCGGCCGGACCGGCTAAACATCTTCCGTCGGAGCCAGTTCGGCCGCGCACGCCGCCAGGTCGGAAGGACGGAACGGCTTGTGCAGCGTGCGGCAGCAGCGGAAACGGTCCGCCAGTTCGGGATCGGGAAACGTGGCAACGTAAATGAGGGGAAGTGTTTCGGCGAATTCGCAGAAATGCGCCGGCACGTTGGTGATCAGCAGCGAAACCGTGCCCGGCTGGTCCCGCAGGGTCCGCAGGGCCTCCGCCAGTTCGGCTTCGACAACCAGATAGCCCTCACGCTTGAGAACGCCGCCGACAAACCTCCGAATGAATGGATCCTCCACAACCAGCACGCACCCGGAAGCGCTTTTCTCCGGCATTATTATCCGATCGTCGAAGGCACACATCTCATATTCAGGCGCCGAATATCATTCTGCGCGTGGCCGCCCGCAACCTACAATACCCGCTAATGGGCGTGCCGTACTGCCTAGCGTTGCGGTGATTGAATTGTAAGTAACTCGCACCAGCGCCCGAAGACCTGGCACGCCAACCCCTTTAAACGCGCGGCGTTGTACGCTTCATCGAGGGGCGACCGGAGTTCGCGCAAGTCTCCGCAATTGGCATCCTGCGCGCACCAATCGGCGATCATCTCAGGCGTAACCTCCAGGTGAAACTGGAGCGCATAGGAGCCGCGGCCGATCCGAAATGCCTGATGGCGGCAGGCGGAGGAGGAAGCCAGCCAGCGGGCGCCCGCCGGCAGATCGAAGGTTTCGCCGTGCCACTGAAGGACGGTTTCGCGCGGCCCGGCGCCGGCAAACAGGGGATCGGCGGCGCCTTCGGCGGTCAACTCGATCTCGAACCAGCCGATTTCCTTGACCGGGTTCGGGTAGACGCGGGCGCCCAGCGCTTTGGCGATCAACTGCGCGCCCAGGCACACGCCGAGCACTGGGCGGCCCGCCTCCACCGCCTCCGCGATCCAACGCGCTTCCTGCTCCAGGTACGGCAAGCCGTCGTTTACCGACATGGCGCCGCCCATGAAGATCAGGCCGTCATAGCCGGCGGGGTCGGGAGCAGCAGCGCCGGGTCTGTAGAGGTCGGCATAGTCGATGGCGATGCCGCGATTCGCCAGTTCCGGCTCGATGCGGCCGAGATGCTCCAACGAAGCGTGACGGAAGGCGAGGACGCGCATAGGCCGGAAAGACGAAGTCGCGCTTACTTGTTTTGGGCCATCTGAAAGTGGCTCAGGCCCGAGGCGTAACGTTCGACCCCGCGGACCAGCGCTTCGGCCACTTTTTGCCGGTACTCGGGCTTGCGCAGCAGCGCTTCCTCTCTGGGGTTGCTGAGGAAACCGATTTCGGCCAGCACGGACGGCATGGTGGCGCCGATCAGCACCACGAACGGAGCGCGGCGCACGCCGCGATCGCGGTCGCCGGGGAAGTGGTGCGCGTAGAGCCCGAACAGCGACGCCTGGATGCTTGCCGCCAGGTCCTTGGATTCCTCCGCTTTGTCGTGCAGGGTGATCTGCTGGATCAGGTCGTGCAACTCGGAAATGCTAGCCGTGGAGCTGGCGTTTTCGCGCGCGGCCACCGCCAGTGCGTCCTTGGCCTCGGTGAAGTTCAGATAGTAAGTCTCGACGCCGGATACCTTCGGCACCGAAGAGGCATTGGCATGAATCGAAATAAACAGGTCGGCCTTCTTGTCGTTGGCCAGCGCCGTGCGGCTCTCCAGCGGAACGAAGACATCGGTGGAGCGGGTGTAGATCACCTCGGCTCGCAGCCGCTGCTCGATGAGGCTGCCGGCGCGCAAGGCGATGTCCAGTACCAAATCCTTTTCCAGCAGGCCCTTGGCGCCTGCGGTGCCCTGGTCGTGGCCGCCATGGCCGGGATCGATCACCACCCGGTTCAACTTGAGGCCGAGCGCGCGGATGAGCGAGGTCTCGCCGCTGGCGGTGCGGCGCGCGGCTTTGCCGACCTCGAACGGCGGCGCTTCCACCGGCGCAGTCGCCGGCTTCGGGGTGGGAACCGGTTCGATCGCCTTCGCCAGCAGTGGCGGCTTGGGCGGCGCCGGCACGGGCGTGTCGGCCTTCGCCATGGACGGTTGCTTCAACGGCGCGGGCGGTTGGGTGACGGCAGACGGCAATGGTGCCGCCGCGGCCGCGCCAGGCGCTGTCGAGCCGGCCCAGATGGTGGGCGGCGGCTTCGGAAGGTCCTGCCTGATGTCGCGCTGCGGAACCGACAGCCTGGACGGTGTTGACGGCGCGGGCGCCTGTACCTGCACGCCGCGCAGTTCCACGATCAGCCGGCCGGGATTGGCGAGTTGCGTGGTGGTCACGCGGACATCGCCGGCCAGGTCGATTACCACGCGCGTGGTGCCCGGATTGGCTTCCGCCACGCGAATTCGCTTCGCCACCGGGTCCGCCATGGTCTCCGCGTAAAACCGCGTGCCCAGCGCGTCGCGCGCATTCACAATATCGAAATAGATGCGCTCGGGGTTATGAAGGCGGTCCGAGCGGTAGTGGAAATCGCCGCTCACCTCCACCACGATGCGCGTGACATCGCCCATCGACCAGTGCCGCACGGCGGTGACGGTGGGCCCAGGCGCACTTCCGGACTGCGCCCCCAGAGCGCACGAGAGAACCGAAAGCAGGGCAAAACGCTTCATCTTCACGCGCCACTACTGCGAAACGTAACGCAGCGAGCCATCTTCGCCGACCACCGCCCGCACATGTGTGGTATCGTCGGGCCTGGCTGCCGCGGCTTGCGGCCGCGGTTTTTCCACCGCCGTCGGGGCGGCTTCGCGCAACTGGTGCGCCACCAGCTTCAAATAACTCCTGGTTTCCGCGTACGGCGGCACGGTGCCGTCATACTTCGCCACCGCGCCTTCACCGGCATTATATGCCGCCAGCGCCAGCGGGTAATCGCCGCGATAAAGGTCCAGCAGGTATCGCAGATACCGGGCGCCGCCTTCAATGTTGTCGGCCGGGTCGAAGACGTCCGACACGCCGAAGCGGCGCGCCGTGGCGGGAATCAATTGCATCAGGCCCAGCGCTCCCTTGGGTGAGACCGCGGTCGGATTATAATTGCTCTCCACTTTGATGACGGAGTGAATCAGCTCCGGCGGCAGCGAGTGTTGGGCGGCGGCCCGCTCCACCGCTTCCGCGATGGCCGCGGCGGACCTGACCGGCGCGGGTTGCGGGCTCGAGGCGGGAGCGGCAGCCGCCGCCCGCACCACGCGGCCCGGCGCGCTGCGCCCGGCGATCACCACCACGCTTCTCACCAGCCTCCCTGTGCGCTGGTCGGCTTTCACCACGCTGACCATGCGTCCGGCGGTGCCTCCCGTGGCGGACGATGCGGCCACCGCCGTCATCGCCGATGCCAAGGCCAGAATAAAACGGAAACACCGCAAAATGTTTTAGCCTCTCAGTATAAAACAAAAAAGCGCTTTCGTGAAGCGCTTATTCCCAATGGTATCATTTCCCTGTGAGCCGGGCCGGATTTGTAGGCGCCGGCGCCCGTTACCGAAGTTACGCATTTCCAAGACGTCTCCACCCCGGAGGAATGGCCAGCGCGTGAGCAGCGACCTGCACCCCCATTACATCGAGTTCCGCCACGTCTATAAGACGTTCGACCAGCCGGTTTTGGTCGATACCAATTTCTATGTCAACGCGGGCGAAACGGTGGCCATCATCGGACGCAGCGGTGTGGGCAAATCCGTCACCCTCTCGCACATCATGGGCTTCCTCAAGCCGGATGCGGGGCGCGTGATCGTCGCCCATGAAGATATCACTGATATGAGCGAAACCGAGCTGCGTCGCATCCGCAAGAAGGTGACCATGGTCTTCCAGTCCGGCGCCCTGTTCGATTCGCTCACCGTGGCCGAAAACGTGCTCTTTTCGCTCGAACAGCGCGAGGACTACGACGAGCAGAACAAGGAAGATGTGGTCAACGGCTTGCTCGGAATGGTGGACATCGCCGAAGCGCGCGACGCCTACCCCGCCGATCTCTCCACCGGTTACAAGCGCGCCGTGGCGATTGCCCGGGCCATCGCGGCGCAGCCCCAATGCATCCTCTACGACGAGCCCACCACCATGGTCGATCCCATCATGTCGGACCACCTGGCCAACATGATGCTGCGCCTCAAGCGGCAGCTCAAGCTGACCTCGGTGGTGGTGACGCACGACCTGGACCTGATGTACAAGGTGGCGGACCGCGTGGTCTTCCTTTTCGACGGCGGCGCAGTTTATTTCGGCCCGGTCGACGGCCTGGCGAAGTCCGAGCATCCGCATATCCAGGAATTCCTGGAGATGGACCGCGTAGAGCGGGTGTAGCACCGGCGCTCGCGCCCGGCCGGTCTTGCGATCACCCTTCGAAAGCGCAAAGATGAACCGTATGGCGTTACGGTTCACGACTTCGTATCTGACGGATTCGCTCGATGTGTTCCGCTATTACAAGGGCCTGGCGGAAAGAGCAATGGCGCAGGTAACCGACGAGCAATTCCTCACCGTGCTGGACGGCGAGATGAATTCCATTGCCGTGATTGTGAAGCACATGGCCGGCAACATGCGATCGCGATGGACGGACGTTCTGACCAGCGATGGCGAGAAACCGGACCGCCATCGGGACGCTGAATTCACCGGCCCTCCGGCCACGCGCGCAGAATTGCTGGCTATTTGGGAAGCGGGCTGGCAGTGTGTATTCAGCGCACTGGAACCGCTCTCCGAGCAGGATCTGCAACGCACGGTGACGATTCGCGGCGAAGCCCATTCCGTGATGCAGGCCATCAATCGCCAGCTTGCTCATTACTCCTACCATTGCGGGCAGATTGTGCTCCTCGCCAAGCACTTCAAGCATGATGACTGGCAATCGTTGAGCATCCCGCGCCGGCAATCGGCGGAATTCAATCGCCGGGTGCAAGCCGGGGAAGCCAGCCAGCGGTAAGAAAGCCGTCCACTTCGGCGGGTACAGCAGTACTCACCGTCCCTCAGTACCCTGGTTAACGTTCGTTAGCTTGCAGGGGCTATCCGAAGCCTATAATCTTGAGCCGGGGAAGCATTCATCGGGACGGGTGATCAAGTAACACTAGGTCTCCGTGCTCATGCTAAAGCAATGATTGGAGGTACCAATGCGTCTTGAGATGTGGGCAGTGCCATTATCATTCACGGGCTTGGTAGCATTGTTTGGGTTCGTTACGAACGAGGTGGCCAAACGCCTCGAGAACCTGCGACAGAAGCGCAAGACCCTGCATCGTCTGACAACTGCAAGCACCCGCTTGTGCCCGGAGAGGCGTTACCCGGCGATTCCTGCCGAGACGAGATGAGCTGATGGCTCAACCACGGTTCTGTGGCCTGGGGCAGCAGGCCATGGGAACCGCGGCCGGGCCGCTCCGGAACCGCGCGCGCGAGTGCGACCAACCCCACCGATTTAGCCATCATAATTCAGCAGAGTGATTAGCACGGGTTTCGCCTTCAGCCTCATCGGTCGAAAGCCTCAGAAGATAGGTCTGCCTGCAACCTTGTACCGAGGCCGGACGGAGCCCCTGCCAATATCTGAAACTGGTGTGTTTTGAGACTCTTTCCGACGCAGCGCGTCAGCCGCGGCAGGCCGACCCGACCAAGCGGCAGTCGAGGTCGCGAACCAAGTCCAGCCACTCGGATTTTGCCGCTTCATCCCATCGCCGTGGCTTGTACTTCCAGGCCGCCCAGGAAGGTGGCATCATCTGAGCTAGGTCTCCCTCGTTGCCCAAGGCGACCACGTGCAGGTCTGGAGAGGTGAAACGGAGCTTCCCCGTGAACTCGCGAACACCATGTTCGACCGGCGATGCGATCAGCACGTCGACCGGCAGATGCAGCATGTCCACGATCTCAGCCGCCTCAGCGACCCCTTTTGCGGGCACAGCGACGTATCCGGCCGCATCCAGGATTTGGCCCAGCCAGAAGACAAATCCCAGATCCCTATCGACAATAAGGATGTTCTTCACCTTAACGAACCTACGGGTCCGCTGATGCAATTTACCGACCACACACGAATGATTGATCCCAAAATAGTTAAGACACGATGAGTCTCCCGTAACGGGGAAATAATACCTGGTTTTGCGGATCGGGCACCTTCGTTTTTGCCTACCATGGCAGCCGGTGGGGTAGTTCCCGGCAGCGCCGGACGGCGTCGAGCAGCGCCTCGCGGTGGTGTTATCCGGTCACGGGTGGATTGCCGGCCGTGGCCGACATCTCGCCCAGCTTCCAAGTTGGATAGCCGGTTAACAGTTTCGCTTCCGCCCGCGTCTTCCCCGCAGATTTCATTTCCCAAAGGAGGGACAAGAGGATGCGAAACATACTGCGAATCACCGCGCCCGCGGCGCTACTGGCGCTGGCAGGGTCACTATGGGGCGGCGGCTTCTACTTGATGCTGGGCAATCCCGAGGCCAGCCCGGAGGCTCGCAAACTCAACGCCGTGGTCACCGTTAAATCGGCCGGCTGCGTGCAACCGAGGGCCACCAGAATCAGTGCAACGGCGATCGGGACCATCAATGGAGAGCGGCGCGAGATACCGCTGAAATTGGAGACACTCTCCACGCCCGGCATGTTCGCGCTCGCCCAGCAGTGGCCGAAACAGGGCCGCTGGGTGATCCGCCTGGAAGCCACCAACGGCAGCCTGTTCGCCAGCTCACTGGTGATGGCCGGGCCGGATGGCGTCGACCGCTATCACGATAAGGCCGGCCACACGCCATTCAGTTCCGCCGACATCGAGGCCATGTTGCGGCAGTAAGATGCATGTAATGCTCGCCACCATTCCCGAGCCGGCCGCGGACGAGCGTCTCATTCAGCGGGCCGCGGGCGGCGACCGCGCCGCCTTCGGCGAGCTCTATCTGCGGTACGCGCGCATGGTCCACGCCATTCTGCTGGCACGTGTGCCGCCGGCCGACGCGGAGGATCTGGTGCAGGATGTTTTCATGGCGGCCATGAAACGGCTGGGCGAGCTGCGCGCCGCCGCGGCCTTCCCCGCCTGGCTGGGCGCCATCGCGCGCCGTCGCGCCGTCGACCATTTCCGCGATGGCCGGCGGCGCGCGGAGTTTTCGCTCAGCACCGCCGATGATCGTCGCGTGCCCGGCGGTGCCGATCAGGCGCTAATCACCTTAGACCCGCTGCGCCGTCTGCCCGAGGCCTATCGCGAAACCCTCATCATGCGGCTGGTGGAAGGCATGACCGGCCCGGAGATCGCCCGGCAAACCGGGCTTACCCCGGATTCGGTGCGGGTGAATTTGTGCCGCGGCATGAAGATCCTGCACGAGTTGTGGAAAGGCAACGCCAATGCGTGAAGACTATCTTTGGGACCGATCCGGGCCGCCCGATCCGGAAATCGAGCGCATCGAAGGGGAGCTTGGGAGCCTGCGTTACCGATTCGATCGCAGCCTGCCCGGCGTGCGGCAGCGGCCTGTGCGCGGCAGGTTGCTGGCCGCGGCGGCCGCCGTGCTGCTGGCCGCCGCCGCTCTGCTATTTCGCGGCGCGGGCGCGCCGGCCGCGCCTACGGCCTGGCGCGTGGGAAACACAACTGTGTTGCAAGGCCAGGTTCTGCGCACGGCAGATTCGCGGATCACCCTCGACTCTGAAGCGGTGGGCCGCGTCGAGTTGGGTCCCGGCTCGGAGCTGCGCGCCGCCACCAGCCGTCAGTTGGAGCTGCGCCGCGGCCGGCTCGATGCTTTCATCTGGGCTCCGCCACGGGAATTCGTGGTGGAAACGGCTTCGGCCCGCGCGGTGGATCTGGGCTGCCAGTACACGCTCGACGTGGATGGAGCGGGCAACGGGCTGCTGCGCGTGGAAACCGGCTGGGTGGCGTTCCAGTCGCACGGGCATGAATCGTTCATCCCCGCCGGCGCAGAGTGCCCCACCCGCCAGCGGCAGGGTCCGGGCATTCCGTTTTACGAGGATGCGCCGGAGGCGTTCACCAGCGCGCTGGCAGCGTATGAAACCGGCGATGGCGAGGCGCTGCCACGCGTGCTTGCCGCCGCCAGGCCTCGCGACGCGCTGACGCTTTGGCACCTGCTGGCCCGCCTTCCCGCCGCCGCGCGCGGCGAGGTCTTCGACCGCTTCGCCCAATTGGTGAGCGTGCCGCGCGACCTGCGCGCCGGTGCCGTGCGAGGCGACGCCAAAACGCTGGACCTGTGCTGGAATGCGCTCGGCCTGGAAGACACCGGCTGGTGGCGCGGCTGGGAACGCCCCTGGCGGTAGCGGCGCTGCGGGAACCGGCATACCGGACATGCAGGCGGATTGAATCCAACTGCGATCCGGAGATCGCGTTCTTTGTGGAAACAGTGGTTCCTCTGGTCCCGATCAATCAGCGTCCCGCCGGCTACAGCCCCCTGGGCGTCAAGAATCTCGATCCCGCCTGGATCGCGCAGTTGGGCCGCACCGGCAAAGACTGTTTCAACGCTATCGTGAGCACCGACATCCGTTGCCTCGGCGCCTCCCTGAACCATTGCATGCGCTGCTGGGAAGCGATTCTGCCGCACACCGTGCAGCACCCGGCCATTCCTCTCGATTTGAAAGCGATCCTCGACTGGTTTCAATCGCGGTACCCGGGCGCGATGTATTCCGGCTGCGGCGGCGGATACATGATTGTGGATTCCGAAGAACCTGTGCCGGGGTCGTTGCGGGTGAGCTTCAGGCTGGGGTAATCTAGGCGGTTCAAGGGGAGGAGCCCTCGCGCCTATGCTGAAGACCGGAATCCTGAACCCGGCGATTAACTCCCTGATCAGCCGCGTCCGCCATACCAATACACTGGTGATCGCGGACCGCGGCTTTCCGTTCTGGCCGCAAATTGAAACGGTGGACATCTCTCTGGTCGACGATATTCCCAAGGTGCTCGATGTGGTTCGGGCAATCCGTTCCAACTTCGTGGCCGGCCGGGCCTTCATGGCCGAGGAGTTTCTCGCCGCAAATAGCAACGAGATACGATCGGAATTCGAACGGGTGCTCTCCGGCGTTCCGCTCACCTATGAGCCGCATGTGCAGTTCAAGAGGCGCATCCCCGATGCCATCGGCCTGATTCGAACCGGAGACACCATTCAATACGCCAATTTGATCATCGAGTCCGCATGAGGGCGCACAGCGAGTGGTGCGGCGCGCAGGGAATCCGGGATGTGGCTCCCCAGCCACGCCAGCGAGCGGCATCCCGCCCGGCGCCGCGGAGAAAGAAAGGTTGACCATGCCGTCCAAAGTGAATCGTGGAATCTGGCGCCGCCTCGTGGGGCGCGCTGTGCCGCTCGCAGCCGCGTTCTCCGCTGCCGTGCTGGCGTTCGCCCAGGCTCCTCCGCAGGCGCGCATCAAGATCGACACCGAGCGTGTCATCGGAGAGGTGGATCCGCGCCTGTTCGGCAATTTCACCGAACATCTCGGCCGCTGCATTTATGGCGGCATCTACGACGAGGGAAGCCCGCTGGCCGATGCCGACGGCTTCCGCAAGGACGTGATCGACGCCGTCAAGGGCCTCAACGTTTCCCTGCTCCGCTGGCCGGGCGGCAATTTCGCTTCCGGCTACCATTGGGAGGACGGCATCGGGCCTAAGGAGAAGCGTCCCGTGCGGCGCGATGACGCCTGGGGCGCGCTGGAATCGAACCGCTTCGGCACCGACGAGTTCCTTCGCTACTGCGAGCGGATCGGCGCCGAGCCGTATGTCTGCATCAACGCCGGCCTCGGCACCATCGATGAGGCCCGCCACTGGGTGGAGTATTGCAATGAGCCCGCTCACACTTACTATGCCGACCTGCGCCGTTCCAATGGCCGCGACAAGCCGTGGAACGTTAAGATCTGGGGCTTAGGCAACGAGATTGACGGACCCTGGCAACTGGGCCACCGCAACGCTGAAGATTACGCCAAGTTTGCGCTGGAGGCGGCCAAAGCCATGCGCCGCGCCGACGATTCCATCAAGCTCATCGCTAGCGGCAGCTCCAACTTCTCGCCGGGCGCCGATTGGATTGGCTGGAATCGGACCGTGCTGAACTACTTGAAAGACGAGATCGACTACATCTCCCTGCATACCTACATCGGCAACCGCGACAATAACCTCGAGAAGTTTCTCGCCGCCGGTTCCGACATCGACCGGCGCATCGCCATCGTCGATGGTTTAATCAAGGCCGCGCGCGAAGAGCAGACCACGCACCGCCCCATCTACATCGCGTTCGACGAATGGAATGTCTGGTATCGGACCTTCGGCCGGTCCGAGTTCGAGACCGGCCGCATGGGTCTCGAGGAGCGCTACAACGTCGAGGACGCGCTCGCCATGGGCATGTTTCTCAACTCCTTCATTCGCCGCGCCGACGTGGTGAAGGTGGCCAATCTCGCGCAGTTAGTGAACGTAATTGCGCCGATCGTGACCAGCAAGAACGGCCTATTTCTGCAGACCATCTATTGGCCGCTCGTCGAGTACGGCAAACAGCGCGGCAACCAGTCGCTCGACGCGCTGGTAACCACGCCTTCCTACGACTATCAGGGGCGGCGGGTTGGCTACCTGGATGTCTCCGCCACCTGGGACGAGAAAGGCCGGCGCGCCTTCATCAACGTTCTTAACCGGAGCTCCAAGCTGGATATCACCGCGCGCATCGACAACGCCGGGGGACGGGTCGCCCGCGAGATCGCGGTGTGGGAGATGAACCATCCCGACCTGAAAACCGTCAACACATTCGAGGACGATAAGCAGGTTCGACCGGCCACTCGCACCATCGCGGTCACCGCAACCGGTAACGGCTTCGCCTACACGTTCCCCGCCCACTCCCTGACTATCTTGACGCTGAACTTCGAGTAGTGCGCTGAAACCAGCGCCCCGGAGACCGCCTGGTGCCGCGAGCGCACGCTAGTGGTTCACCACAAGAGCACAACATGGGCACGGCCGGAGGAGTAACTGATCGTTTGGAGCGCACGTCCTGGCGGCTGCCTGTTTCGCGAAGGAGGGGTGCAGCCGGCACAGGAGCGTCTCGGCTTTCAGGGTTGCGTGGCCAGGACCGTGACCCAAAAGGGGCCTTCGATGCACTGAAAGGCGAGCCGCTCGCGAACCGTAGTTCCACAGACCCGCAAGCAGTAGTCGCTTCCGTCCACCACCGAAGGCATGGAAAGCCGAATCCCGTGCGTCAACACGCACTTCATGTTGCCGCCAATCATGTTGGCCAGCTCGCCGAGGACGTCGCGCACTACGTCGTCCACATTGCCGGGCGGGTCTATGGAAAGGAAGCGGCCGGCAAATTGGCAAGCCTGCCGCCTGTCGCATTCCAGCAGCAGCGCCCCGTTCCAATCTCCCGCCATTTGGACGGCCGCCGTCAGGCGGTCCCCATTCGGAAACCAAGGCGTTCCGCCTTCGCCCACTTCCAGGCTCAGCATGGCTCCGAATACGGACGCCACAATCTGCGCCAGTTCGCTCGGCAGGATTTCCGTGCTCCATTCGGTTGGCATCAGTGTCTTCTCAGCGGGCGACGTAAACGATCGCGCCTCCCACGGTCTGTCTTTCAAACCACTCCTCGGCGCCGAAGGCGGTCTCGGCGCCACCCAGCAGCAGCCAGCCGCCCCGAAACAGAGTGCCGTGAAGTTCCTTCATTATGTTCTTCTTGGTTTCGGCATCGAAATAGATCAGGACGTTGCGGCAGAACACCAGGTCGAATGGTCCCAGGGCGCGCATGCTCGCGCGCAGGTCAATCGTCTCGAAGCGGACCATCCGGCGCACCGGCTCGCTCAACTGCCAGTCCACCCCGGACCGGCGGAAATGCTTCACCAGGAGGGCCGCCGGCAGACCCCGGTTCACCTCAATCTGCTGGTACTTGCCGGACCGGGCACGTTCCAAAACCTGCGAGGAAAAATCGGTTCCCAGGATCTGGATGTCCCAGTCGTTGAAACCTTCCGCCAGGAGAACCATCGCCAGACTGTAAGCTTCTTGGCCAGTCGATGCCGCGGCGGACCAGAACCGCAACTTCCTAACATCCTGCCGGTCTTCCTTAAGGCGGGGCAGCAGGACAGTCCGGATGGCTTCATAATGGGCGGGATCACGAAAGAAGTAGGTTTCGTTGGTCGTCATGGCCTCAACTACCTGGCGGCCGACGTCTGTTTCACACGTGGCCTGGAGGAGTGCGCACAAGTCGTTGATGGAGCCGAGGCCAAGCTGCCTGACGATCGGCGTGAGGCGGCTTTCGAACAGGTAATGCTTGTCTTCTTCGAGCACGATGCCCGCTTGGGCATAGACATGTTGCTGGAGGAACCGGTAGTTCTCCGAGTGAATTTCCGAGATTGAAGACTGGCTCTGCATCCAGTTCCCCTTAAGTCCCGGCCACAATCCGCAGGATCTCCGGCACGACTTGCTCGAGGGGCAGCACGCGGTCGGCAAATCCCGCACTCACCACGGCGCCGGGCATCCCCCAAACGACACTTGAAGCCTCATCCTGTGCGAGCACGCTCGCCCCTTGCGCCTTGAGAATCTCCGCGCCGCGCAACCCATCCTGCCCCATGCCGGTCAGAACTGCGGCGATGACTGCGCCGCCATAAACATCGGCGATCGAAGTGAACAACGCGTCGACCGCGGGACGGCAGGAGTTCAGCGGCGGCGCCTGATCCAGACACACGCGCACGCCACCGCCGTTGGAAGCCACCCTCAGATGAAAGTCTCCGGGCGCAATCAGGATCTTGCCGGATTCCACCGGATCGCCCTGACCCGCTTCTTCGACTGACAGCGGGCAGGAGGAGTGAAGACGCTCGGCGAGCAGCCGGGTGAAGAGAGGCGGCATGTGCTGCACCACCAGAACCGGCAAAGGGAACCCGGCCGGAAACTCGGGCAGGATCGCGCCCAACGCTGTCGGCCCTCCCGTGGAGACTCCGATCACGACCACCTTAGGCCGCATTTTCGTGGTCTGTGGGACCGCCTTGTCCCAACGAACTCGCTGCGCCGGTAGGTGTGCCGGTTCCGGCTGAGCCACTGCAAAGCTTTGCGCCGGCATGTGAAAAAACTGCTTGATCTTGGGGACCAATTCTTCGCGCAGGCGCTTCAGCGAGCGATCCAGCGATCCTTCGTTGGAAGCCTTGGTCACATAGTCGTCGGCTCCGAGGGTCAAAGCCTCCAGCGTCACCTCCGCGCCGCGCTCGGTAAGCGTGCTGAACATGATGACCCGGAGTTGCGGGTATTCGCGACGAACGCGCCGCAGCGTCTCCAGGCCGTCCATTTCGGGCATCTCGATGTCCAACGTAAGAACATCGGGATTCAATTGCGGGATCCGTTGCAATGCGATCGCGCCGTTCGACGCCGAACCGACCACCTCCAGCGCTGGTTCCTGCTCGAGAGCATGCGCGACCAGGCGCCGGATTACCACTGAATCGTCCACCACCAGCACACGGATCCGCTCTCCGGGGCGGAGCATTCGCTTGTTTACCGCAGCCATGCCTGGCACCCCATTCATGCCTGGCACCCCATTAGGGATGGATCCCCACAAGCTGGAGTTTCTCAACGAGGATGTCCTTGGTGAACGGCTTCATGACATACTCGTTGGCGCCCGCCTCCAGGGCCGCCGCCATCTGATCCAGTTCGGTCTCGGTGGTGACCATGACTACCACCAGCGAAGAAAGTTCCGGTTTCTGACGCAACTGCTTGAGCAGTTCCAAGCCGTTGATCTCGGGCATGTTCCAGTCCGCCAGAACGAGCGTCACCGCGGTTTTCTCAGCTTCGATCACCTCCAGTGCTTCTCTTCCGTTGGCCGCCTCGCGAACCTCGAAGCCGAGTTCCTTCAAGGTTCTGGCGAGGATCATCCGGACGGCCCTCGAATCGTCTACAACTAACGCTTTGGCCATCATTTCACCTGTATTGGTTGACTGAAGGGCGGCCCGGCGGATGGGTGACAACCGCCGGGCCGCGTCCCTAGCCGTTGATCGGTCAGAACGTAAACTTCGAGGTGACCGTCTGCAGCCGGGCCGCCATCTGGCTGAGCTCCTGCGAGGCCTTCTGCGTGTCGTTGGCGCCCTGCGTGGTGTTCTTCGCCGCCACGGCCACGCCGCCGATGTTCTTGGCGATGTCGCCGACCCCCTTGGCTGCTTCGGTCACACTGCGACCGATCTCGTTGGTGGTCACAGTCTGCTCTTCCACCGCCGAAGCAATGCTGTTGGAGATGTCGTTGATCTGGTTGATGATGGTGCCGATCTCCTCGATCGCCTTGACCGAGCCCTTGGTATCGCCCTGGATCGCCTCGATCTTTTGGCTGATTTCCTCGGTGGCTTTAGCGGTCTGTTTGGCAAGCTCCTTGACTTCGTTAGCGACCACCGCGAAGCCTTTGCCCGCTTCGCCGGCGCGCGCCGCTTCGATGGTCGCATTGAGCGCCAGCAGGTTGGTCTGCTGCGCGATCGAAGTAATCACCTTGATCACGTTGCCGATCTCCTGGCTGGACTCGCCCAGCTTCTTCACCGTCTCGTTCGTGGAATGCGCCACGCTGACGGCATTCTTGGCCACGCGAGCCGACTCGTTGGCGTTTTTGGCGATCTCGCGGATTGAGGCTTGCATTTCCTCGGAGGCCGAAGCCACCGAGGCGACATTCTTCGAGACCTGCTCGCTCGCCGCAGAAACCACATTGGCCTGCGTGGCGGTCTCCTCCGCGTTGCCCGCCATCTGCTGGCTGACCGCCGTCAGCTCTTCGGAGGAAGAGGCCAGCGTGGTCGCGTTTTGCGCCGTGACCTTGAGTGGCTCGACGATGGCTTCCAGCGTCTGGTTCACTCCCTCGACGATTTTGCGAAAGTCGCCCTGGTGCTTGGTGGCATCGCCGCGGGTACCCACGCGCCCATCAGCGGCCGCTTTGGCGAGCATCGCAGCGTCGGCCACCAGTGCGTTGATGTTGTCGATGCAGTTGTTGAGGTTATTCTTGATGGCGTTGAAGTCGCCGTTGTACTGGTCGGAGATCTTGACCGGGATGGCACCTTTGCTGATCTTGTCCACGTAGCCGGCGGCTACGTTCAAAGGCCCGATCACCGCATCCAACGTTTGGTTCACACCCTCGACGATCTTGCGATAGTCGCCCTGGTGTTTCGATGCGTCGGCGCGGGTGGCCAGTTTGCCTTCCACCGCCGCCTTCACCAGCAGGCCGGCGTCGGCAACCAGCGCGTTGATGTTATTCTTTAGCAACACCAGCCATTCGTGAACCTGGTCTTGATCGGAAGCCTTGGCTATCGATGCCGTCATGTCGCCGTTGGCGATCTTGGTTATATAAGCAATGAGACCCTGCAGCCAGTCATGCACGCCATTGACGGCCTGCTTCATCTTCTCGTGGTCGCCTTTGCAGGCAATCTCGACTCTCTCTCGCAGGCTGCCGCCGCGGATTAGCGCCAGAATGCGGTTGCTCTCGCCAACGGGCGTCAGGATGGCGTCCAGCGTCAGGTTGAAGCCTTCGATCACCTTGCGGAAGTCGCCCTGGTGCTTGGCCGCATCGGCGCGCGCCGCCAGCTTGCCTTCCAGCATGTTCTGCGTCAGTCCCACGCCGTCGGCCACCAGCCGGCTGATAGCGTCGATGCAGACGTTCAGGTTGTTCTTGACCTCGTTGAAGTCGCCGTTGTAGGTGTCGGTGATCTTGGGCGGGATATCGCCCTTCGAGATGCGGTCCATGTACTCGGCCGACATGTTCAACGGCTTGATGACGTTGTCCAGCGTCAGGTTGAAGCCTTCGATCACCTTGCGGAAGTCGCCGTGGTGCTTGGCCGCATCGGCGCGCGCCGCCAGCTTGCCTTCCAACATGTTCTGCGTCAGCCCCACGCCGTCGGCCACCAGCCGGCTGATAGCGTCGATGCAGA
>Ga0187852_1000676_pt1 | contig 36186 bp, 30 predicted proteins | sample June2016WEW_6_40_FD_134511 | JGI IMG/M metagenome (GOLD analysis project Ga0187852, IMG submission 134511) | Peatland microbial communities from SPRUCE experiment site at the Marcell Experimental Forest, Minnesota, USA - June2016WEW_6_40 | ecosystem: Environmental > Terrestrial > Soil > Wetlands...
CTTTGAACTTCGTTTGTACCTTCCATAGGTAACACTCCTTTCGGTTCCTCCCGGGAACCACGGCTCTGGAGTGTTACCCCTTTTCCTCAAGAATTTCTGCTCATTATCTGGTCGTTAGCCCAAGGGCGTCATCGGGAATTATCTTTTACCCGCATTCGGTGATCTCTCTTTGCGGGACCTCACAACCTTAAGCATCCAGCGCTACATCTCGAAACTCGCGGCTTCACCGTTGTCCCACGAGTCGAAGGATAAAATCCGGGACGTGCTCTCCAGCATTCTCGGTTCGGCTGTGCAGTATGGATTACTGGTTAAGAACCCGGTGGAAGGTGTACGCCTGCCGCCCGAACGGCGTGGCAAGCGCCACTCGAAACCGGTGGTCACGTTCGAACAGTTCGAAGCGCTGATGGCGAAAATACCGGAACCCTACGCGACAATCTTTTTTGTTGCCATCTACACAGGGCTTCGAGTGAGTGAATTGGCGGGGTTGCGGTGGAACGACGTTCACTCCGATTCGATTACGATTGACGAAAGGTACTGCCGTGGTGATTGGGGGACACCGAAGAGCGAAGCCTCCAATGCCACGATCGGAGTCAAGCGTTGCGTCATCGAGCGAATTCACCGCCTGAAGCTGCTGACCGTAGAGGTGAGGGCCGGTCGGGCGTTACGGAAATACCGGGTCGTGAAATCCTGTGGCCCGGACGATTTAGTGTTTCAATCGGTCAAGGATGGCAAACCCATCCGTGATAATAACATCTTGTGCCGGTTCATTAAGCCCGCCGCCCGTGGTCTGGGTTTACCCTGGGTAAACTGGCGGTGTCTGCGTACCTCCCACGCGACTTGGCTCAAGTTAGCAGGAGCCGACGTGAAGGACGCGCAGGCGCAGATGCGGCACTCCCGGGCAAGCACGACCCTGGATATTTACCAGCAGTTCGTTCCCGAGTCGCAAAAACGAGTCGTGGAAAAGCTGGGTGAGACATGCCAGATCGGGGAGAGGGTGAATTGAATTGGAAGCAATTGGAAGCAAAATGGGAAGTGGAGTCTCGCTAAGTGCTTGAAAATATGGTGCCGCGGGACGGAGTTGAACCGCCGACGCCAGCCTTTTCAGGGCTGCGCTCTACCACCTGAGCTACCGCGGCACACGTGGAATCATCGATGACCGGGCCGAGTCATCATTCACCACTGCGGCAAGCAGGGGAACCGCATTGCGACTTCAGTCCGTACAAACATTTTCAAACGGATTCCGTTCCTTGTCAAGAATTGAACCCCGAATCGCCCACTCCAATCCTCCGGCGGAAACTCAATCCCCCAAAAGCGGTGGGCAATGACACATTCGATGCCGATGGAGCTCAGCGTAGGGATTGGTCCAATTCCTTTAGCCAGTCCGGCCGCTTCAGAACCTCGCGGGGGCGCGCACCGTCGGGAGAGCCCACGATGCCATCCTTTTCCATCATGTCAATCAGCCGAGCCGCGCGTCCATAACCGAGGCGCAGGCGGCGCTGCAGAAGGGAAGTCGAGGCCTTGCCGGATTCTACCACGATGCGGACAGCGTCTTCGTAAACCGAATCAAGCTCCGCAGCCTCTTCCTCATCCACGGGTTCTTCATCCTGCTCCTTGTCGCGGATGGGTTCAAGAAATTCCTCGTTGTATTGAGGCTGGGACTGGGATTTGCACCAATCGACGACCTTCTGGATTTCCCCTTCGGTGATCAGCGGCCCGTGCAAGCGCTGGAGGCGAGAGCTTGCGGGCGGGAGAAAGAGCATGTCGCCACGTCCCAACAGGGCTTCCGAGCCGTTGGAATCCAGAATGGTACGCGAATCCACCTTGGAGGCGACACGGAAGGAGATGCGGGACGGCATGTTGGCCTTGATCAAGCCCGTAATCACATCCACGGAGGGCCGCTGCGTGGCTAGGACCAGGTGAATTCCTACGGCGCGCGCCATCTGGGCCAAACGCGTGATGGATTCTTCCACCCCCTGCGGCTCTACCATCATCAGGTCGGCGAGCTCATCGATGACGATCACAATGTAAGGCAGGGGCCGCTCGCGCTCGCCATTGTTGTCAAACAGGCTCAGGGTCGATTCCGGCTCAAACAGTTTATTGTATTGGGCGATGTTGCGAACGCCATGCTCAGCGAGCTTGCGCAAGCGATCGTCCATCTCCATGACGGCCCGGCGCAAGGCGTTGGCAGCCCGCTTAGGTTCGGTAACAATGGGGGTCAGCAAGTGCGGGACGCCATCGTAAAGATTCAATTCCAGACGCTTGGGGTCAATCAGGATAAGTTTCACCTCTTCCGGCGTGGATTTCATAAGGATGGAAACCACCATGGAGTTGATTGCCACGCTCTTGCCGGAACCCGTCGAGCCGGCAATCAGCAAGTGGGGCATTTGCGTCAGGTCGCCGATGCGAATTTTGCCGGTGACGTCTTTTCCCAGGCCGAGGCTCAGCCGGGAAGTGGCCCCCACGAATTCGTTCGATTCCACCAGTTCGCGCAGGTGAATGATTTCGCGGTGCAGGTTGGGCACTTCAATACCCACTGTGGATTTGCCCGCGATGCGGTCAATCAGGATCGATTCCGCTTTCATGGCGAGGCATAAATCGTCAACGAGGTTGGTAATGCGGCTGTACTTGATGCCGGCTTCCGGCTTGAATTCGAAAGTGGTGACCACCGGCCCCGGGTGGATCTGCGTCACGCTTCCGGTAACACCGAATTCTAGAAACTTTGCGGTCAGGCGGGCGGCGCGTTCCTTCAGTTCGTCCTCATCGATTCCTTCCGCGTCCTCGGGAGGCCGCAGCAGCGTGGCGCTGGGTAGTTTGTACCCGTGCGCGGCACGCCCCACGATCTTTGGTGAAGCGCCGGAAGAGGAGGGCTGGGTCATGCGCACCACCGGCGGGGGTGCAGGCTTATCTGCGGCCTCCGGTCTTGGCGGGGGAACAACCACTGGAGTGCTCGGTGGCGGCAGGGTAATGGGTTGGCCCGGCGGCGCTGGTCGGCCGGCCACCTTTTGCAGCAGCACCGGCCGCTTGCCGATCGCGCGTTGCTGCTCCATCTGTTTGCGCAGACGTGCCGCGGATTTGGCCGCGCGCGCCTCCTGCCAGGCGCTCCACCGCGCTTTGAGGGGGGTCAGCACGCGACTCCAGTGGTTTTGCAGGAATTCCGCCGCCCACCCAAACGAGAATCGGGTGACCAGAAACAGCGAAGTGAGGAAGAGGGTAGCGGCCACGATGCTTGCGCCCAGGCGGTTGAAAGTGTGAATCAGTCCCGCCGCGGCAAAGTATCCCAGCAGTCCCCCGCCTCGTAAAACCCCATGAATGGCGGGCGTGTAGGGAAAGAGTTCCAGCAGCGATCCCAAAGAAACCAACAATACTCCGGCACCCAGCATCTTGGTGCGGGGCGCTTCAAAGGGCCTGACCATCAGCCAGCGCACCCCCACCACCAGGAGGGCCAGGGGGAGCAAATAGGCGACCCAGCCGAACACCTGAAACATGGCGTCGGCGACAAACGCGCCGGCGGGGCCAATCCAATTGTGCGGCAATGTTCCTGTGGCCACCGCAGTGTTTAAGGAGGGGTCTTCGGGCAGGTAAGATGCCAGGCTGAATAGGATCAGCAAACCCGCTACGCCCGTGAGGAGTCCGATCAACTCGAGAAACCTTTTCGAGTCAAGCAGGGGTTTTCTGGTGGTCTTGGAGCTCGCTTCCTTGGTTTTGGATGAAGACAGGGACGCTGGGCTACCCATTGGTTGCCTCACTTTAGCGAACCGGCGTTTATAAAGACAGGTCTAACTTCCCCCGTGAGCCATGTCAGAAGATCATTGGCGCTGACACTTAACACCCGGGCCATCAGACCTGAAGGTCAGTGACGCAATCCCCATCCAACCGCCAATAGTACCACGCCCAGTATGACCCGGTAAACAACGAAAACGGTGAAGGTCCGACGCTCCAAATAGCGGATCAGCACGGCGATGACGGCATACCCGACGAACGCCGACACGATGATCCCAAACAGGAAGGGCATGCGCATGTCGGCCGGCAAGCCGGAGTGGTGAATTTCCAACCCCTTCTTCAGGCATGCCCCGGCAATGAGGGGGGTCGCGAGGAGAAAGGAGAATCGTGCGGCCGTCTCGCGGTTCATTCCGCGAAATAGGCCCGCGGCCATGGTCGAGCCCGACCGCGAGACCCCCGGGATGACGGCAAACGCCTGTGCCACGCCCACTATGATGGAATCCAACAAGCTGACCTGGCCCAAATCATGAACGCGGCTGCCCACGCGCTCGCCGGCCCACATTACCAGCCCAACGATAATCAGGGCCGGGCCGATGACGAAGGGCGAGCGCAGTTGCTCGTCCGCGGCGCGCTCGAATAGCCACCCGGCGATTCCTCCTGGAATCGTGGCGATGACCAGGAACCAGAAAAGTTGGCGATTCTCGCCTAGCAGCTTCACTGACCCGGCCTCGGCCAAGGTGCCGCCACCTACCGTCGCGCCGGCGTTGCCCCCGCTGATTCCCAAAACCATCTTGATCATTTCCAGCCAATAGCGACAGAAGTAGAGGAGTACGGCAACCAGCGTTCCCGCGTGCAACGCAACGTCGAATGTCAGTCCGGGATCGTTCCACTTCAGGACCCAAGGAACCAACCACAAGTGCGCAGTGCTCGAAACCGGCAAAAACTCCGTCAGGCCTTGCACGATAGCAAGGACGATGGCTTGGTATAGGGGCATAGGACTCCTGATTTTTGGTTTTTAGACTTCGGATTTTGGATCGAAAATAAAGCCCCATCGGTCCATCCGGCCATCGGGTTATCGGAAGGTCATAAAACTGATAGTCCGATGGTTTGATGGCCCGGTGAACCGATCACACTTCGAGGATGACCGGCAAAATCATGGGTCTCTTTCCGGTCTCCTCGTCGAAGTGTCGGCGCAGGGCGGTGCGGATTTTCTCCTTGATCATGCCCCAGTCGGCCACTTCCTCGAGATTGGATTTCTCGATGGTTCGCATGATTACTTCCCGCGCGCTATCCACGAGGTCGCTCGCCTCCTCGAGGGGCACAAACCCGCGGGAAACGATTTCCGGTCGGGTTTCCAACAAGCCCGTGTGCTCGTTGATGGCGAGGATGGGAATCACGATGCCGTCTTCAGAAATGTGGCGGCGCTCTTTGAGGATGATTTCTTCCACTTCGTCCAGGGTGCCACCGTCAATGCACGTGCGCCCGACGGTCACCCGGCCGGCACGGCGCGCGCCCTGCCCGTCAAACTCCAGGACGTCGCCGGTCTCGAGCAGGAAAGTTTCCTCGGAAACCGCTGCCAGTTCCTTGGCCATTTCCATATGCCGCCAGAGCTGCCGGTACTCGCCGTGGATCGGCACAAAGTATTTGGGCCGGACGATGTTCAGCATCAGCTTTAATTCTTCCGCGCTGCCGTGCCCGGAGACGTGGACGGGTGGCTGGCTGCCATCATTGTAATGCACTCGCGCTCCGCGCCGGTAAAGGTGATCGAGCATGCGGAAGATGGCCTTTTCGTTGCCGGGAATCACCCGAGCGCTCAGCACCACTTCATCGCCGGGCTCAACTGAAACCCAGCGATGGCTTGCGACGGCCACGCGCGCCATGGCGGACATCGGCTCACCCTGGCTGCCGGCGATGACCACGGCGACTTGGTTCCGCGGCAGCTTGCGTAAGTCCTGCGGAGGCACCAGCATGCCGGGCGGCACATTCAGCTTGCCCATCTGCATCGCAATCTCGGAGTTCTTGAACATGCTCCGGCCTACAAAACAGAGCTTGCGTCCGTATTGATGCGCCAGGTCGGTGACGATTTGCAAGCGATGCATGGACGTTGCAAAGCAGGAGATCAGCACGCGCCCCGGGGCATCCCCAATGATGTGTGACAGGCGCTGCCGGACGGCCCGCTCCGACGGCGTCAGCCCCGGCCGTTCCACGTTAGTTGAATCGGAGAACAGCGCCAACACGCCATTCCGCCCGTAATCGGCGAGTGTGTGCAGGTCGCTGACGTGCTGGTCAGTGGGCGTGGGGTCAAGCTTGAAATCGCCGGTATGAATCACCGTGCCGAGCGGCGTGGTGAGGGCCAGAGCGCCGGACTGAATGATGCTGTGCGTCAGGTGGATGAATTCCACACGGAACGGCCCCACTTGAAACGGCGCGCTGGGGTGCATCTCCCGCAACTCGGTGCTTTCTGCCAGGTCGTGCTCAATCAGCTTCGATTGTGCCAACGCCAGTGTGAAGGGAGTGCCGTAAACCGGCACATCAACTTCTTCCAACAGATAAGGCAGGCCGCCGATGTGGTCTTCATGGCCGTGCGTCAGCAGAATGGCGCGGATGCGTTCGCGGTTCGCGCGGACGTAGCTGAGGTCGGGGACCACGATGTCCACGCCTAGCAGTTCGGCGTCGGGAAACATGACGCCGCAGTCAACGATGATTACATCATCGTCGAACTCAAACGCCATCATGTTCATTCCGAATTCGCCCAGACCCCCGAGCGGAATTGCTTTCAACTTATGGTTAAGAGATGGAATACGTTCCTCCTATGTGTCATCCTATGCTAACACACAATTTTGAAACTTGCAGGGCACGCAAACCTTGCCCTTCTCAGCCTATTCAGGAATAATCCGAGCTGGCAGGAATCTTTAAGGGCAGTCGAATCCTCGATAAGGAGTACCCATGAAATTGGGTCTGGGATTGTACCGTCACATGCTCACGCCGGAGAATTTTCGTTTTGCGCGGCAATGTGCTTGCACGCATATCGTCGTTCATCTGGTGGATTACTTCCACCAAGCCGAAGGCGATCGGCAAAACCAGCCGGTGGGGAGCCGGTCCGGATGGGGCCGCGCAGGTGACCCGAATAAGCTCTGGAGTTATGAAGAATTGGCGGCGTTGAAGGGAAAGATCAATAACCAAGGTTTGGAATTGCACGCCATCGAAAACCTCGATCCGGCCCACTGGCACGATGTGCTCCTGGATGGTCCTAAGAAAGCGCAACACCTGGAAAACGTCAAGACCATTATCCGCAATATGGGGCGCGCGGGCATTCCGGTATTGGGGTACAACTTTTCGCTTCCGGGTGTGGCAGGAAGAATCGAGGGGCCTTTCGCCCGCGGCGGCGCGATTTCCGTTGGCATGGATGAGGCGGACGAAACGCCGATCCCTAATGGGATGATTTGGAACATGGTTTACGATCCCGACGCACCCCCCGGAACCGTTCCGCCGCTAACCTCAGAGCAATTGTGGCAGCGCCTGGCAGAATTCTTGGAAGCGGTGGTCCCCGTGGCGGAAGAAGCGGGCGTGACCTTAGCCGCACATCCCGACGATCCGCCCCTGCCCGTGTTGTGCGGACAGCCGAGACTGGTTTACCAGCCCCGGCTGTACCAGAAGCTGATTGATTTGAAGCCGAGCCCGCGAAATGCCCTGGAATTCTGCGTGGGCACGCTCGCGGAAATGACTGAGGGAGATATCTACGAGGTCGTGGACCATTATAGCCGCCAGGGGAAATTGGCTTATGTCCACCTGCGCAACGTCTACGGCAAGGCGCCGCGCTATCGCGAGACATTCATCGACGCCGGCGACGTCGATGCGTTGCGCGTGCTCGAAATCCTAAACCGGAATGGCTACGACGGCGTCATTATTCCGGACCACACGCCGCAGATGGAATGCGGGGCACCATGGCACGCGGGGATGGCATTCGCACTTGGATATTTTCGCGCCGCACTGCAAAAGCTTCACACCGCGTAATAGTCCTGCAATGCATCGCTAATTCTTATCTCCCATCCCATGTTGGCTTCCGCAAATTTTGCATAGGGTGGCGGACTCCGTGTTGTCTACGCGATGTTTGACGGGCTTGAGGGTGCGCAAGTAAGCGAATATTGCTTTCAAATCGTCATCGGTAAGGTTGCGGTAATGCCACCAGCCCATGATTGAGCTGAGTTTTCGCGCCTTGACGTAGCCAGTGCGGAAGGTCTGGATAAAAAGAGCTTCATCGTAATAGGGAATCCCTGAGGGATCCGGAGTTATGTTGGCGCTGGCGACCTTGCCCCAGGGCCCCTCCAAGACGAATCCGCCCGCGAACTCCAGCCCGGGAATATTCTGCCCTTTGGCCTGCGGCGTGTGGCAATCACTGCAAGCTGCGATGGTCACTATATACTTGCCACGCTCGAGGGTGTTGGAAAGGTCCGGCGCGGGCACGGGTTGGGTAACGGGTTGCGGGACGCTCCGAATGAGATATTTCACAGGGAAGATGATTTCCGTTTGGGGGAGCGCCTTATGGATAGCAGGGATGGAGCGGATATACACGATGATCGAGGCCAGGTCCTCGTCCGACAGTGAGCGAAAATGCTCGTAAGGCATGAAGGGGAAAAGGGCGCGCCCGTCGTGGCCAATCCCCTCGCGTATGGCGCGCGCCAGTTGGTCATCAGTCCAATTGCCGGCGCCGGTTTCAGGATCGGGCGTGATGTTGGGAGGGACGACGCGGCCCGGAAGGCCCACCAACGGGAACTCGGCGTAGCCGGCGCCCCGGGTGCCCTCCAGTAGCGGAGCGTCGTGCTTTGCCCAGTCATGTTCTCCGTGGCAATCAAAGCAGCCGAGGTTTTCCACTAGATACTGGCCGCGCTCCCTACGCGCCGGGGTCGCTTCAAACTTGCGACTGGTAAGGGGACGCGCTTTGGGTCCGATAAAAGGCCTCCAGCCAATGGTCAAGGAGATTGCTCCCACGAGGAGAAGGGCGATGACCAGGAAAGTTATTCCCAGGATTTTCGTAAGCCGTTTCATCTGTCATCCTCCAATCCAGATTTTGTGTTCACGGAATCGTTATTCCGTCGGGCTGCTATTTCCCCAAGCTGGGCGCGTGCCTTGACGGCATGGGCCACGGTGGACTGCCACTTCCAGGAGCTTGACCCTTCACTGGCGGTGATCCCCTCCGACGAAAATATAGCCGTCTCCCGCGTCTGCAACTCGAGCGGAGTTCCTCAAAATGAACTGGTAATTGCAATAGGCTGTGAAGAGCTTCCTATGCTAGCACTAGCGGGGTAGGGAAGATCAACAAAAAAATGCAGGTCTTCCATAAGGGATTGGCGCCCGCAAGCAGTGAGGGTAAAGAGCCTTCGAGCGAATGGTGCAGGATCAACGAAGGGCTTGTTTTCGAAGGTTCTTCCAGCGTATGCTCTGAGCAACGACAACACATCCGAAGGAATAGGGAGGCACAAATGCTGAGGGCTTGGTGGGCGATCATCATTTTGATGGGAACCAGCTTGGGAGCCGCTGCATTTCCCAGTCCTGCCAATAAACCCGTGACACGCGACGATATTCTCTTTCTGTTGAACAACTATGTGTCCAGCCAGAGTGCGACGAATCTGGTCAAAGAAAACGGCATTGATTTTGACCCGCAAGAAGATTATCTGAAGAAGGTCCGGGCCGCGGGTGGGAAGGATGACCTCATCGAGGCACTTCGCAGCGCGCACGGAACGGGCTCGCATCCCGTCCCGGTGACGCGTTCCGATGCGGAGTTGCAGGTCGAGCAGCACTTGTCCCGGGCCTTGGAACTGGAAAAACTGGAGTCCTACCCCCAATCGGAGCAGGAATACCGTGCCGCCCTGGCTATCGAACCCCAGAACAGCGCCTTGCACGTGGGTTTGGGACGGGCCCTCAGCAAACAGGAGAAGTGGGACGAAGCCCTGCCGGAATATCACGAGGCGATACGTTTAAATCCGAAATCCGCGGAAGCTCACGGCGCCCTGGGTCTTGCGATTAGCACGCGAGGTGATCCCGCCACGGCCATTCCCGAGCTTCGCAAGGCCTTGGCGCTAAATCCCCAGGACCTGCAAGCTCGGAATATTCTGTCTTTTTCGCTCTACAATTTGCACGACCTTGCCGGTGCGCTGAAGGAATTGCACGAAACCGCGGAAATGGCCCCCGACACTGCGGCCGGCCACTACGCGAGCGCCGGGGTCCTCCTTCAGGAAAAAGGCGATGCGGACGGCGCCATTGCTGAATATCGCGAGGCCATCAGCTTGGACCCTTACACCTCGTTTCCGCACAATGATTATGCCAATGCCATCTCGGCCAAAGGAGATTGGGACGGCGCTATCTTTGAGTATCGACAGGCTCTGCGTTTGCAGCCCGATGACGTGACGGCCCATTCTAATTTGGGCTACGCACTCTTCCGCAAAGGTGACTTAACTGGGGGGAACGAGGAAATCCAACATGCGCTGCGTATTAATCCCCATACCCCCTGGCCGCACTTCGTGAATGGCATGATCCTGGAAGCCCAGAAAAAGATGCCGGCGGCAATTTCCGAATATCGCGAAGTCATTCACCTCGATCCCGACAATGCTCCAGCGCATTACTATCTTGCGGGAGGATTGGATGGGAATGGGGATCTCGCGGGCGCTGTGAGCGAAATGCACCAGGCCATTCGGATCGTTCCTTCGAATCCTGGCTATCATAACTATCTCGGTGTTCTGCTTAACCACAAGGGAGACAACACGGGGGCGGAGGCGGAATATCGAGAAGCCATTCGCCTGGAACCCAAGTACGCCATGGCCCACGCGAACCTGGGCTCGACGCTTCTCGATGAACACAATCTCACCGAGGCGGTGAAAGAGATATATATTGCTTATCAACTAGACCCGAAAAATCCTGAAATCATTGCCCTCTATAAGAAGTATACCGGCGGCCTTTTCACGCCCTAGTCGTGGGCGCGCCCGGCGACGCGAGCCAGGAACTCGAATACATTCGCAAGGGCTTCCGGGGAAAGTTGCTCGGCGCGCAAATTGGCGGGTTTGCCTGCTTCTTCCAGCGCCTCGGAGATCCGGCCCCTTGAATAAATGCCTGCCAGATTGTTGAGCAGGTTCTTCCGCTTCTGAGCAAAGCAGCGCTTGGTAAATTCCAGAAACTCATCATAAGTATCCTGCCGCCATCGGTCAAACATCCCCTTCATTTGAAATGTAACCAGTGCCGACTGCACTTTCGGCGCGGGCGAGAAGGCCCCCGGCGGAACGTCCAGGGCGATGTGCGGCTGCGAGTAGCATTGTGTAGCGATGGTCAAATACCCATAATCGCGGGTTCCCGGGGCAGCCGTCAGTCGCTCCGCCACCTCGCGCTGCATCAGTAAACCCATGGCGCGGATCGCGTCCCTTTGCCCAAACAGATGATGGAGGATAGGTGAAGTGATGTAGTAGGGGAGATTGCCGAAAACAAACGCGTGTGTGGCCCCCTCTTGCCGGCATAGGGCGGCAAAATCGATGCGAAGTACATCCGCTAGAATGATCTCGACGTGCGATTCCTCCTTGAAATCCTCTTGGAGCCCCTGCGCAAGCACGTTGTCAATCTCGATCGCGATGACTTTGCGCGCGCGCCCGGCCAGCAGCGCGGTCATGGCCCCGCGTCCCGGGCCAATTTCAAACACCAAGTCGCCGGCGGCAAGGGGGAGCACCTCCAGAATCCTGCGGCGATACCGTTGGTCGTGGAGAAAATGCTGGCCGAGTTTGGGGCGGTGATGTTGGAATTTGGATCTTAGATTTTGGATTTTGGATTTACCCCCTATTCTGCTTGGCATCATAACATGAGCCCGGAGACACGCGTGCCCGGGTGTGCCGTCCAAAAGTGACAAAGCGAGGGTAGACCGGGCCTCTCCCGGCATGCGCAGTTATTGACTTCTTGTCCTTGAATGCGGGTATTGTTTATTCCGACAATTTTGCTCTTGACAAAGACTAGGGCTATCTGCTACCATTGAAGGCTAGCGCTGGCTGGTCGGCATGCCAGGCCTCAACCTCGACTAGCGGCCGGTGCAAATAATAGAACGGTAGGCAGCAGGCAGGAAGGCGGAGGCTGGCCGAGGGCTCGGAAGGCGGGATGGAAGATTCCAGCCTGCACCAGTTGTGGCGGCTCCCCCACATGCGTTTGAAGGTCAGGAACGGGGCCCACTGGAACCAAAAAGATGTCGAAAATGAAGGAACCTCCGGGGATTTGTATGAAAACAAAAGAAAGACGACAAAATGTATAGTGACAAATTCCGCTTCTCACCCCAAAATGCACCAATCTCATGCTAATCGACAGCAATCTGTCGGGCTTTCTGGCCGAGAATGAACGAATCGCACCATAATCCGGGGAGGTGACTAGTGGTTAGACGGGCATCTTGCCCGTGAGCCGTCGGGGGCGTAGCGGGGCAGCCTGCCCCGAGGTAACGGGGTCCCGCCTGTGCGGAGTCATGGCCAGGGTGGCCATGCCACACGGAGCGGCGCTACAAAATCCCCATCAGGCGGTGATGTACTAGAAATAAAACCGGTTAGCTGTTTATGACGGAAATCTTGAGAAAATCGATGTTATTGAAATTAAAAGAGTTAATAAATTCCCAACGGCAAGACAAGGGAAAAACGTGGCATATCAAAAATGAAGGTATATCCCGTGATGTTATTGAAAACAAAAGGACAAAATTTTTCCGAAAGTCGGTATCCCGTGATGTTATTGAAAATAATAGACCTATAGTTTGTACTCCACGATGTTGATGATAAGAAAGGTAGTTATTGAAAAACATCCATGACACTTGACCAGTTCCGAGTGACCAGCAGAAGCAGAATCATCAGAGGTAGGAACCGTCGGGCCGCACATCCGGGAGCTTACCGCTTCAGCCTAGTTTGCGCGGGCGAGAGGCCCACGCTATGTCCGGGGGATTGCCGCTTGTCCCACTCCCCACGTGCCCGGAGACCTTGACTTTGCTGGGGGCATCTTCTAACGTAGCGAGGTTTGGAATCTGCATTCACCCGAAAGGAGAGGCGGCGTGAAAGTTGTATTCGTCGCATCAGAAGGCGTCCCGTTTTCCAAGACGGGCGGGTTGGCCGATGTAGTGGGCGCGCTGCCCAAGGCGCTCGCAGCCCTTGGGCACGAGGTGGAAGTCATCCTGCCTCGCTATCGCCTTACGCCGCAGGGGGCCAGCGTGCCCTACGCAAAGAGTTTGACCCTGGCGCTTGGTTCCGGTTATAAGTTCGCCGCCGTGCAGGACGGCGGGCGCGCCCACGGAGTGCAAACCTTCCTGATCGATTGCCCGGAGTATTTTGATCGTGAGGGCCTCTACCAGTTGAAGGGCGAAGACTATCCTGATAACGCCCACCGTTTTGCGGCTTTTTCGATGGCGGCGCTGGAGTTCATGAAACACGCGCCGGCTTCCCCTGACATCATTCATTGTCACGACTGGCAAACCGCACTCGTGCCCATCTATCTACGCAATCTCTATCAGGAAGATGCGTATTACGGCAAGAGCTCTGTGGTGTTTACCCTTCACAACCTTGGCTACCAGGGACTTTTCCCGCCACACCTGCTGCCGCAGATTTCCCTCCACGCCGGCCTCTTCACCATCGACGGCCTGGAATACTACGGAATGGTGAACCTCCTCAAAGGAGGTATTATCTTTTCGGATTTTATCACCACCGTGAGCAGCAAGTATGCGAAGGAAATCCAGACCCCCGAGTTTGGTTACGGTTTGGAGGGTGTCCTTCGCTCGCGGGCGGCCCACCTTCAGGGGATCGTGAACGGTGTGGACTACGAGGAGTGGGATCCTTCGACCGACAAGCTCCTGGCGGCGAATTACACTCCTGCCGACCTGGAGGGTAAGGAAGCCTGCAAGAAGGCGCTCCTTGAAGCAATGGGCGTGCAGACGCCGGTGCTCCACCGGCCGGTGATCGGCATTGTTTCGCGGTTTGCCTCGCAAAAGGGATTTGACTTGATCTCAAGCATCGCGGAGCAATTGGCGTCGCTCGATCTCTATGTCGTGGCGCTGGGCACCGGCGAGCCTGCACACGAGGAATTGTTTCGCACCATGGCCGCGAAGTACCCGGAAAAGTTCCTGGTCAAAATCGCTTACGACAACGTTTTGGCCCATCAGATCGAAGCCGGGTCCGACATGTTTTTGATGCCCTCGCGTTACGAACCTTGCGGGCTCAATCAGATTTACAGCCTGAGGTATGGCGCGGTCCCGATTGTGCGAGCCACGGGTGGCCTGGACGACACCATTGAGGCCTTCGATGGCAACTCCGGCACAGGCTTTAAATTTCAGGCGTATTCGCCCCAGGCCTTGCTGGCCGCAATTCATGCTGCTCTGGAGACATACTCCACGCCCAAGGCTTGGCATCGCCTCGTCCAGAATGGCATGAAGAAGGATTTCTCGTGGACCACCTCGGCCCAGGCATACTCGCAAATCTATGAAACGCTCAAGAAGGCCAAGGCTTGATCGGTGTGGATAGCATTTTGCTCCGGAAATTCTCCGGTCATGCGTCAATTCGATTTGGGGGCGGCTTCATGCCGCCATTTGGCGAGGTCAACTGGCGGCTAGAGCATCAAATTGGCCTATACTGATTCCCCCTAATTTGGAGGTTTTTTGGAATGGCAGGCAGTCATACCTTGGAATTTAGCGATCAGAATTTTGAGGAGGACGTGTTGAAATCCCCCCAGCCAGTCCTGGTGGATTTCTGGGCAACTTGGTGTGGGCCTTGCCGCATGATGGCGCCTACGGTGGACGTCATTGCTGCGGAATATGCCGGTCGTGCTAAAGTCGGCAAGCTGAACGTGGATGAGAATCTCACGGTCACCAGCCGGTACGGGATTCGCAGCATCCCCACCCTCCTTCTCTTCAAGGCCGGGCAGATTCAGGAGCAGGTATCCGGGACGGCGTCAAAGGACGCGATTAGTAGAATGCTTGATAAATGCCTCGAGTGAGGACGACAGCGTTCGTGGGCCTTGCGACTGTCGCGACAGCCTCGGGCGACCGCATTTCAGTCTCCGGCTTTTGATGGAACCATTCGAGTTAGAATTACAGGACACAACTTCGTCCAAGGGAAGAGCAGGTCAGTATGTCAACCAATGTCGTGGTGGTCGGTGTTCAGTGGGGCGATGAAGGCAAGGGTAAAGTCGTGGACGCCCTGGCGGAACACTTTGATATTGTTGCACGATACCAGGGGGGCGCCAACGCCGGTCACACCGTGTTGGTGGGTACAAAGAAATATGTGCTCCAACTTCTTCCCACCGGCATTATTCGCCCGGATAAGAGTGCCGCGATCGGAAATGGCGTGGTGGTGGATCCGGAGGCGTTGCAGCAGGAAATTCGCAAGCTGGAAGAGGTTGGCGCGAGCGTCGACCATCGGCTGAAGGTCAGTGACCGCGCGCACTTGATTTTGCCTTATCACCGCGCGCATGAGCTCGCCGCCGAAGCAGCTCGCGGCGTGGGGAAAATCGGGACCACTGCCAAAGGGATTGGACCGGCTTATGAAGACAAGGCGGGGCGGCGCGGCCTGCGCGCTTGTGATTTGCGCGATCCAGCGAGATTCCGCGAAAAGTGCCATGCCATCATCGCGGAGAAGAACCGCATCGACGGGGCGCTTTTCGGCGCTCCTCCCATGAATCCCGAGGAAGTTGCGGACCAGGTCCTACGCGTGAGTGAAGGTATTATTCCCTACCTGGCGGATGTTTCCATCTATCTCAATGCTGAAATGGGCCGAGGCAAACGCGTGCTCTTTGAAGGTGCTCAGGGAACCTTGCTGGACCTCGACCACGGCACCTACCCGTTTGTGACTTCGTCGAGTTCGGCGGCGGGGGGAGCCTGTACGGGCACCGGTGTGGGGCCTACTCGCATCGACTCGGTGATGGGTGTGTCAAAGGCGTACGCCACGCGCGTAGGAAGCGGGCCCTTCCCCACCGAAGCTCACGGGGTGGAAGGTGAAAAGATTCGCGAGCGCGGGGGCGAATACGGAGCGGTTACCGGACGCCCGCGACGCTGCGGATGGTTCGATGTTCCCGCCGCGCGCTTTAGCGCTCGCGTCAATCATCTGGACGCGATGATCATTACCAAGCTGGATATTCTTGATCCCCTGCCCGAAATTCCCGTGGGGGTCGAATATGAGTACAGGGGCGAACATTTTAAGGATTTCCCCCCGGAAATCGAAAGCTTGGAGGAGATGAAGGTCCACTATCGCACAGTCCCCGGCTGGCAAAAACCCACTTACGGTGCCCGCGAACTTACGCAACTGCCGTCGCAGGCTCAGGATTACCTCAGTTTTCTGGCTGACCAGGTGGGGGTGAAGGTTGCCATGGTTTCAACGGGACCGGAGCGGGAGCAGTGCGTTTGGTTGGATCAATCGGTTGTTTGTCGGTAGTCAGTTGTCCGTGGTCAGTTGTTGGTCGCCACGGCGATCGAGGGTAGTCGATTCACATAGGGGCTTGAGAGTCCCAGTTATTACGTGCACTTGAAACCTGACAACGGACCGTGGACAACCGACTAAGGACAACCGACAGCTAACATGCTTTCCTTCGAGCAGGCGCTTAACATTGTCAAAGAGAAACTGACCGCGGCGGGCACGAGGCCGGGAAGGGAAGTTGTGCCTCTGGGCGAAGCGCGCGGCCGAGTCCTGGCGGAGGGCGTTCTTGCTGACCGCGATTATCCGCCTTTTCATCGGTCCATCCGCGACGGATATGCCGTGCGTGCGGAGGACGTGGCCTCGCCGCCTGTGGAATTGAATTTGCGTGGGGAAATTCGCGCGGGAGGGTATTTTGCGGGCCTCCTTGGCGCAGGTGAATGCCTTTCCATCATGACCGGCGCACCGTTGCCCGACGGCGCCGATGCGGTGGTAATGGCGGAGTATGCGGATTCCGAGGGCGGCAAGGTAAAGATCCAACGAGGTGTTCGATCCAGGGAAAACGTGGTCCGGCAGGGAAGCGAAGCCCGGGCGGGCGCATGCGTATTGCCGCGCGGCCGGCGGCTGGGTGCAGGAGAGTTGGGGTTACTCGCCACAGTGGGGAAATTGCTTGTACCGGTCTTCGTCCGCCCAGTGGTGGCCATCCTTCCCACCGGTGATGAGGTTGTGCCGGTCGAACACCAGCCGGAAAAATTCCAAATCCGCAATAGCAATTCCGTCTCCCTGTCTGCGCAGGTAGCTGCGGCGGGCGGGATTCCTCGCCATCTGGAGATTGCGCCGGACCGCCCGGAAGCACTGCGCAGCCTGATACAGGATGGGTTGCGCTCGGACCTGTTGTTGTTGACCGGCGGAGTGTCCGCTGGGAAGTATGATTTCGTGGAGCAGGTCCTTGCCGATTTGGGCGCTGAATTCTATTTTCAAAGCGTTGCCCTGCGGCCGGGAAAACCGCTGGTTTTCGGGAGAGTGGCGGGAAAGTTCTTCTTCGGTTTGCCGGGGAATCCCGTTTCGACATACGTGACATTCATGTTGTTTGTGCGACCCGCGCTGGCGGCCATGGGGGGCGCCGATTTTGAGGCGCCGTTTTTATTGCCAGCGCAACTAGCTAAGCCCATTAAGCAAACTTCCGGATTGACCGCGTTCCTGCCGGCGCGAATGGACCGTTCTGTCAACGGGCCTTTTGTGAGACTGGTGGGCTGGCAGGGCTCGGGGGATTTGGTGGGAGTAGCTACGGCTAATTGCTTTGTCGTCCTGCACCCGGACCAAACCGCCCTGGCGGCGGGGGATTGGGTGGATGTGATGGTCAAAGAAAACTGACACGGAGGATTGCCGATATTCGATTGCTGATTGTCGATTGGGATTCCTTGGCTATAGGTCGTCAGTATAAGTGCTCTCCTGTAAACCAAGGAGTTTGAACCTAAGACTTGGAATTCTTATTCTTCAATCGGCAATCGTCAATCGAAAATCGGCAATTCAACATGATTAAGAAACTAAGTCACTACGACCGCGCCGGCCGCATCAGGATGGTAGACGTGTCTTCCAAGCCAGAAACCTTGCGGGAAGCGGTGGCGAGCGTGCGCGTCAACATGAGTGCCTCCGCGCGGCGAGCGGCCCGGCACAACCCCAAGGGCGATCCCTTGGAGATCGCGCGCGTGGCGGGCATTGCGGCGGCCAAGCGAACCGCGGAACTTATTCCCCTTTGCCACCCGCTGCTTTTGACTCATATTGATGTTCAGGCGCATTTCTGCAAGAATGGCGTGGAGATTTCGTCTACAGTTCGCACGACAGGCCCCACTGGAGTCGAAATGGAGGCCCTTACAGCGGCGGCTGTGGCGGCGTTGACGGTTTACGACATGTGCAAGGCGGCTGACCGCAGCATCGAAATCTCCGAACTTCGCCTCCTCGAAAAAAGTGGAGGCAGGAGCGGCCTCTATCGCGCCCGCCAGCGGCGGGCGAGTTAAGTCTGTGGGAAGAAGGTTTCGCGAGTGTCGGCACCTATCAAAATCCTTGTCGTCGATGACAACCCAACGATTCTCCAACTCATGTGTCAGACCTTGGAGAAGTGTGGGGAGATCATTACGGCAACGGATGGCGCCGACGCTTTGATGAAGACGATCGATGCTAAGCCCGATTTTATCATTTCGGATTATACGATGCCGGTTATGGACGGCCGCGCGCTTTTTGACAAACTGCGCTCGCGCAAGGAAACTCAAAATATTCCCTTTGTTTTGATGGCCTCACAAAAGGAAATTGACGAGCGTTTGCGCATGGTTTTGGAGGACGTTGAGGATTACGTCGTCAAGCCTTTTTTTACGCGGGACCTCTTGCAGCAGGCACGGCGCATCACAGCGAGACTGCTCCAGCAACGCATGGAAAAGCAGGGCGGCGCGGCCGGCACCAAGGGGCGGCTTGCCGAGATCAGCTTGATTGACTGGATGCAGACTCTCGAGCAGGGCCGCAAAACCTGTGCCCTGATTCTGCGCTCGGGCGGCGAGGACTGTACGCTTTATTTCAGCGATGGCCAGGTGAAACACGCGGTTTGTGGCACCCTGAAAGGCGATGCCGCGGTTTTTAAAGTCCTGACTTGGATGGATGGTGATTGGGAAGTGGATTTCCAAAAGAATTCTCCTGAGCGCACCACCACCATGTCTACCCAGGGCCTGATGTTGGAGGGCCTGCGGATGTTGGACGAAGCGAGCCGCGACGCGGGGTAGGGCTTAGGTTTTAGGTCACAGGTTACAGGTTACAGGCAGTGCGTTATCAGCTAAGCGATATGAGTGTATCTGTAACCTATAACCTGTCACCTATAACCTAAAATGCTGCGTGCCAAAATTCTGGTGTTGAGTGACGCTTCCTCGTGCGGCGAGAGCCCGGACCTGTCCGGCCCGGCGGTTCGCGAATTGCTGGAAGCGCGTGGATGGCAAGTGGCGGCCATCGAAATTCTCCCCGACGACTTAAATACCATACGACAACGGCTGGAAGCCCTAACCGATGCGGACGACTGCGATGTCGTCGTGACCACGGGCGGCACGGGTGTCGGCCCGCGGGATGTGACTCCGGAAGCCACGCGCGCTGTAATCGAAAAGGAAATTCCTGGCCTGGCGGAACTGATGCGCGCTGAAGGCGTCAAAAAAACGCGGCGCGCCGCCCTGTCGCGCGGCGTGGTTGGCGTGCGCAAAGGCAAGCTCATTGTCAATCTGCCCGGCAGCCCGCGCGGTGCTCGCGAGTCGCTCGAAAGCATTTTGGATTTGCTGCCGCACGTCGTCGATCTCATCCAAGGCCGCACGGCCCACCACGATTAACAAAGATCCATTCTGGAGCAGGGCAATGCCCTGAGGATGGATCGCCTTGCGCTCACCGAAACCCCACTGAAATCAATTTCCCCCAAGGTTGAAGAAAGGGCTTGACAGGCATATTCTATATATGTAGACTTTTGCCATGAAAATCCCTCGCATATCGCCGGAAACGCTCCTGGTCCTGGAAGGGTTCATGGCGCGCCCCACGGACTGGCGCTACGGTTACGAGCTCAGTCGCGAGACGGGTCTGAAGTCCGGGACGCTCTACCCCATTCTCATGCGCCTGGAAAAGTACTTAATGCTGGAAGCTTGCTGGGTGGCCACCGAAGACGGTGTGCCGCCGCGGCACACTTATCGATTGACGTCGAACGGATTGGAATTGGCCAGAACCAAGCTGGCCGAAGCGCGCCCGCGCTCCCTGGTGCGGCAACCCGCCTATTGCAGTGGGTGAGAACCATGCTGGAAATGCAGCTCCGTCAAGCTGCGGCCGTCCTTCTGGAATCCGCGATTCGCATTGCGCCGCCCGACACGCGCAACTGGGGCGAGGCGATGCGCGGCGAGCTCAACCACGTGGAAGGCTCCTGGGCGGCGGCGATGTGGGCGCTGGGCGGTTCGAGCGTTTTGGCTAAACAGGCGCTTGCCTCTCTGGTTATCCCCGGCCGTCGCCTTGTTCCCGACGGAGGGATTTTCGCCAAGAGCCCCACCCTGCGCAAAGCGGCATTAGCCATGGGCGGGGCGTGTGTGCTGGCGGCGCTGCTGTTTTTCGCTGCCCCGCCGTTCCGGCAGGCGTTCCAGGTGGCGCTCCAGCCCTGGCATCACCTGTATCAGGTCGCCTCCAGGAATCATGAGCCAGGCTTTGAGGCGCTCGCCAAGCGGGCGGAGTTGCGCCACGACCCCGAAGGGCTGGCCTTCTGTGCCGTGCGCGTCCAGGATCCCCGCGAAAGCGCGCGCCTGGCCGAGGAAGCCGTCCGCCTGGACCCAAACCTCCTTTGGGTTTACGCGGTTGTTGCCATGCGCAACCCGAGACTTCCAGAAACCGGCCCGTGGATCGAGAAGCTCGAGCGATGGGATCCGCAGAATGGCCTCTTTCCCCTGATAGCGGCGCAGTCAATGGTGCGAGTACATTTCCCCTTGGGGGTATGGGCGCCGCCGAATCAGGAGCTCGAGCAAGCGTGGCGCGCCGCTATGGCGGCAGCGTTCCAGGCTCCGAAATTCGATGATTATCTGGACCGAGTGGCGGGACTTAGCCGCAAGGTGGTGCCCCGTTATCGTTTCTACGATCCGTATGAGGTCGAATCCCGTGCGAATCTTGACCTTCCATCCTCCGCCGTCGAGAACTCCGAGCGGTTTGCCCTATCCCTGCTTCGCTCCGGGCAAGAACTGGAAACCAGAGGAGACCTGAAGGGCGCGCACGAAAAATACTGGACTGTGGCTCGATACGGCCAGCTCATCGATTCTCAGGGACACACTGCGTATGAGCATTGGTGCGGCACTTACCTTCAGGCCATGGCCTACAAGCCCCTTATAGCGCTTGCCGAGAAGGAGGGGAATTCCGCCGAGGCTGCACTCTTTGATTACCTCGCGGGAAAGTTCAACCCCATCACGGGAGAGCACGCAAGGTACTCCGGTGAATCGGCTTTTGGGCCGTATACCTCCACACGGAACGCCGCGGTGGTGGAGATTTCCGGGCTCATGATCATCATCTTCTTCGGGCTTGCGGTTATTGCCTTATCGATTTTGATCGCGGGCAGTCGCCGCGGCGCGCGGCCGGCAGCTCAGCGCGCCAAGCCTGTGGCGACGATCGTCGTATTGACCAGCGCGGTGGGTTTGTTGTTCTCCTCTGTCACGCTTTACCTGACCTATCGCCCTTACTGGTATATCTTCCAGAGCGCCGTCCTAAATGGTGACAGGGTCCAAACGCGCGACTTTCGTGAGTTTCTGATTTCTACGCAGAGGCTGCCGGGCTTTCCACCCCACTTTTACACGTTGCTGAACGCTCTACTTTACTCCGGCTCGCCCAGCTTTTTGTTCTACGTTTGGACGGGCGTGACCCTACTGGGTGTAGGCGGCCTGGTCCTCATACTTTTGCGACACCTCCTGGGCCGCCCCCATGCTCACTCGCCGTAGTAGCGCCGACGTTCAGGGCGGGACGTACTGAGCTAAAGCTCGGCGGGTGCCAATTTCCTCCGCACTAACATCGCTTTGAATGGTTCCACGGCTTTCCGCCTGGCCCTGGCCAGGTTAGGGGCTGTGAGGATCGGGGGTACGTGTGTGCAAATGGGCCGGTAGGGCCGAACGGGATTCGGCCAAGGCACTTGCTGGCAAGAAGATTTCCGCAGGAGGTGAAACATGAAAAAACTCATCGCGTCATTAGCTTTTCTCCTCATGATGCCGGCATCGGTGTTGGCGCAGGACACGGATCATCCGCCCCATGGCCTGGGATATGTTTTCGCCGGACCTGCGACGCACGGGATGGGCATAACCACGGGTTTTGGCGGGGAAGGGTACTTCTATAAGGGTCTGGGTGCGGGCGCGGAACTCGCAACTGCAGGCTTCACCACCTCGGCCAACGGCAATCCGAACTGGATTGGGATGGGCTCCGCCAACTTGTCGTACCACTTCTTCCCCAAAAAGGTCCGAGGCAACGTGGCGCCGTTTGTGACCGGCGGCTACACCCTCTTCTTTGGCCAAGATACAGACAATTACACGGGATCCATTGCCCATGGCCTCAACATCGGCGGCGGTGTCGATTACTTTGCGTCGAAGCACGTTGGCATCCGCTTTGATGTTCGATACTACGCCCACGGCGACCACATCCTCTGGGCGTCATTTCCAAATGTTACGCAGCTTAGCTTCGCCGCCTTCCGCATCGGATTTACGTTCAAGTAGGGACGGGGCCGCCGTCAGCTAGCGCACTCCGCGGGCGGCGAGGATCGCTGGGCGTGGCTCGCACGGAAGGCCAAATTGATTCTCCAGCAAGAGAAATGCCACTGGGGGTGAAACATGAAGAAACTCATCGCGACAGTAGCTATTCTCCTCATGGTGCCGACATTGGCGCCGGCGCAGAACGCTGACCATCCGTATCGAGCCGAGGGGTATTTCTTTATCGGTCCGATCGTGTCGAATACCAGGGACGTTTTCAACCCGGCCTATGCCGGAGTGGTGTTCACTGACGGAGAGCCGGCGCCTGCGAACTTGTTCTTCCACGCCGTGGGCGGCGCAAGCACCGGTTTTGGTGGAGAAGCGTTTGTTTCCGGCGGACTCGCCCTGGGCGGCGAAGTTGGATATGCAGGCCCCGATTGGAGTTTTAGCGGCGGGAGCGCGGTAGGAATAATGTCACCCGATGTGTCTTATCACTTCTTCCCCAAAAAATGCCGGAGGGTCGAGCCATTTGCGACCGGAGGCTACAGCCTATATTTCGGGGACCGCAGGGCGACGCAAAGTGGGTTCAACTTCGGGGGAGGCGTGAACCTCTGGGTGGCCAAACACGCCGCCGTGCGCCTGGAGGTTCGCAACCAGGGCAGCATCGATTACTTCCACAGTCAATTTACCCATTACGTCGCCTTTCGGATCGGCATGACGTTCAGGTAGGGCCAGGGTTCGGGCAAGCATGTGCAAGCCAGCCTAGCGCGAATCTGTTATCAAGGTCCGCGGCTTTTCGCGGGCGTCGCACCAAACTCGTCCACCAGCGGGTGACAAACAGATTCAGACATTTCAGGTTTGATTTAACGCTTTGTTGGGAGGCCAACCTATGAAGCACTCGAAATACGCTCGGTTCTTGGCAATGGTACTTTCGGTGTTTGCAGCAACGGCGGGGTTGCCCCTCCGGGCCGCCAACTCTGATTGGAACAATCTCAACATTCTGAAGCCGGGCCAGCTCATCCGTGTGGAGCTGAAGGACGCCAAATCTTACGACGGCGAGTTGCAGGGGCTGAACGACGAGGGGATCACCCTTCGGCTGACGCCGAGTCCCCGAACCTTCGCGCGGAAAGACATTCTCCGCGTTTATTCCAAAAACGAAAGTCACCGTGCGCGAAACTTTCTCATTGGGGCGGGGATTGGAGCGATCTTAGCGGCCATCGGCGTGTCAGCCAACCACTGGGGTGAAAACGTGGGGTTGCGCTCCACGGCGTGGGAGTGGCCGGTAGGTCTGGGCGTATTCGGCGGCATCGGGGCCGCGATACCAACCGGGGGATGGCGGGAGGTTTACCGCGCTCCCCGGCACCGCGGATCCGCGAACAGCGGCCACTAACTCCGTGTGTTGGGCGACTCCTCAGGACCTGGGATAGAATGCCTGCGTACCCGGGTAGGGAATTCCCTTAAGCGAGGGATTTCGACCAGCGGTTTTTCCGGAGGGAGAATTCTTACGGGATTACGCAAACGGAAACGACAATCACGTAGCGAAGGAAAGGCCAGCTGCGGAGTGTTGGCCTTCGCGCTTTTGCTGGTTTGTTCAAAGGCCCTGGCGGCGCAGGACGTTGAGCGGAATTCTGTGCCTGACCATAGTGAAAGTGGTTCAACCATCATTGCCGTTCTGCCTCCGGCCATAAGTCGCAAGCGCCTCACGCCGAAAGACAAGTTTGAAATCTACCTCCATCAGAGTTTTGGTCCGCAGAATTTCATTCTTCCTGCCTTCGGAGCAGGCTACTCCATGCTGAATCCGCCGCCCCATTATCCGCGCGAATGGGAGGACGGTGGCGGAGCTTTCGGCCGATGGTATGGAGAGCAGATCGCGGCAAGCACCTCAAATCGAACGGGGCAACTCCTGGCGGAGGTTGCCTTGCATGAAGATCCTCGCTACGTTCCCTCCAGCAGCAAGAATGCCATCGTTCGAACTTTTCATGCCGTTGCCTTTACCTTCGTCGATAAAACCGACTCCGGACGCAACACCTTCGCATTCTCCAACTTCGCGGGCGCGGCAGCAGGTGGCTTCGTCGGAATGGGCATGCTGCCGGCCGGATATAACGATGTCCCGCACGCCGAGCGGCGCGCATTGCGAGGACTCGAAACCATCGCGGTACGTAGTATCCTGACGGAGTTTCGGCCCGAGTGGTCGCCCATCTTGAGAAAGATCCACGTCCCCAGCATTCTTCCCGAGTGGTGGACTCCCAAGCATCCGCAGCAGCCGTGAAAATGATGGAGATAATCGCACTACGCACCCACGAGAGCGTGCAACATAGAAGCGAAAACGGAGCCCCCCTGGACGTGGCGTGGGCGTCTCGCCCGCTGGGGCGTGGGCATCCTGCCCGCGCATTTTGGCGGGAGCGGGACGCTCCCGCGACAGCCGGCGAGACGCCCGCGCTACGGTATTCTGTGCTATGATTCTAGCTGCAAAAAGGAGGGAGCGTGCTTAACTCCTACGGGCCCATCGTTATTTTTGCGGTGATCGCCGCGCTTTTCGCCCCGGTGACCTTGTGGATTTTCAAGTTCATTCGTCCCTCCTTCCGCGCCACGGCGGAAAAAGTGATGCCTTATGAGTGCGGCATCACGCCGGAATCCGACTCGCGTCACCGTTACACCGTGCGCTTCTACGTTGTCGCCATCCTTTATGTGGTTTTTGCTGTGGAGACGGTTTACCTGATCCCGTGGGCCGTGCAGTACCAGGCGCTCGGACTCCTGGGACTGGTTGAAATGCTCGTCTTTCTCGGCATCCTGATTGTCGGTTACATCTGGTTGGTTAAACGTGGCGCGCTGAAATGGATTTAGTGGGATTCCTGTTCGATCCGTCCATTTATATTCCCGTTCTACCCCATCAGAAGTCATTGCCAGCACGAGGGAAGGGAATTTGGAAAAATGGGCTTGACATTCGCTTTTTATTCGCCTATTATTCTGTCCCGTTAACCCGGGCAATTCCGTATCACGGGGCGGGTTACAAATCTCAACTTTGCGGAGGAAACTATGGCATTGAGCGAAGCATTGCTGCCCGAGTTCGACCAGGAGATGGCCAATACGCGCAAGAGTCTAGAACGCGTGCCCGACGATAAGTTCGATTGGAAACCCCACACGAAATCCGCGACCATGCGGCAGTTGACAACGCACTTGGTCCTATTTCCAAGCTGGATGATCGATACGCTGGAGAAGACGTCCTTCGACTACGCACCGGTGGGAGGCGAGGGCTATAAGCCGCCGGTCATCAACTCACACAAGGAGCTACTGGAGATATTTGACCGTGATGTCCCCAAGGCGCGGGAAGCTTTGAAGGGAGCGAGCGACGCTCAATTGATGGCGACCTGGAGCTTGCTCGCAGGGGGAAAGACGATCTTCTCGATGCCGCGGATTGCGGTCCTGCGCGGCATGGTGATGAATCACCTGATTCACCACCGCGCCCAGCTTGGAGTCTACCTGCGGCTCAACGATGTCCCGGTGCCTGCCATTTATGGCCCATCGGCAGATGAGCAAGGTTAATCGGCAAAGCGACACGGGGTGGTGGGTCGGTTCCTGTAGCGGCGGGTTTATCCCGCCATATGGCGGCGTGAAGCCGCCTCTACGACGTGATCGACCCACCATCCACTTCGTGGTCGGTCATTGAACGCGGTAGAGCATTTCCCCGGCGCGGGGTACCACGAGCACGCCTTCGTCCTCGCGGCCTTCCCACTCTTCGCGGTTGACGCTCGCGGGATCGAGGTAACCCAGATTGACGCGCCGGCAGCGCTCTTCCGGAATGGCCGTGGCCAAGGTCACTTGAACGCGCGGAGTCTCCGTCCGGGCGGGCGCGTCGTACGTGCCCAGACCTCTGACGTGCGTTGAGTGCGCCAGGATTCCGCCTGGGTAACCCTTGAACTTGTCCCACTGCGCCAGGAAATAGTCGCGGCAGTGATAGCCGATTTCCTCAATCAAGGCGCCGTGCGTATAGCTGATCTCGGTAATGTGCGGGGCAAAGATCACCACCTCACCACCGTCGGCCACGGCGGGTTCCATCTTGTACATACCTTTGCCGGCGGTCCAAATATCGTCATAGAGGCGTGGCATCACCGAGAGAACCCGCCGGTAGGGCTTCTTCACGTAGACGATGTGCTTTTGAGCGGAGAGCGCTGCGGCGGATTTCCATGCCTCCTGGGGCGAGCCGAAGTAGATCCCCGCGAGCCCTTCGTGCGTCACCACCAGCGCAAAGCAAGCGGAGGGCGTGTCGATCATGTTGGCTGCGCGGTCAATGATGGCGCGGATCGGCGTGTAACCGGAACCGATGACCTTGTAGTTGGTCATCAAGGCGCCGAACCAGTGGGTCAGGTTGATGATCTCTGAACCGGCGATGCCCGGGAAGAAGTACTTGGTACCGCCGGAGAAGCCCGCCACTTCATGGGGGAAAACCGGCCCGCAAATAATGAGCTGGTCATAATCTTGGATTAACCTGTTGAGGCGGACGGGTATTTCCTGCGCCAACAATCCGCCTGTGAGCTCGCCGATTTCTGCGGCGGGGATCACACCCAAAGTCACAAAGGTCTGCGGGTCTTCCCAGTGATGATTGAAGATGCAGCTCTTGCCGCATTGCCCATCGGTTACCGGCCGGCCCACCAGCTTGCCGAGATGCTCGTCGTTCATGATCGGGTGGGTGCCGAGCGCCACAAGGTAGTCCAGGGCGGCCACGCGAGGAGCGAGGTGAGCCTCGAACAAGTCATACATCAACGGCATGGGCATGGTGCGCGTTCCATCAGGAATGATGACGAGCACGCGCTTGCCATCCACGGCGAGCGTGGCGAGGCCCTCCTGCACGACCTGGCTGATTTCCGCTTGGGTCAAATAGCGATCCGCGAAGCCCTTTCCAATACTCATTGGTTCCTACCTCGCTTACTTCAGTGACGAGTGACAAGTGACGAGTGACGAGCAATAAGGCACGGTCGTTATTCTTGCTCGTCACTTGTCACTCGTTACTCGTCACTGCACCTAGACTCCCGCGAACGCCGAAAATCCGCCGTCTACTGGTAGGACAATTCCCGTTACAAAGGAGGAGGCAGGCGAGAGGAGCCACAGCACGGCTCCTAACAGATCCTCCGGCTGGCCAAAACGCGCCATCGGGGTGTGGCTGATGATGGCTTTGCCACGCGGGGTCATCTCCCCCGTTTTTTCGTCGGTCAGGAGAAAGTAATTCTGCTTGGTCAAGAAGAAGCCGGGAGCGACAGCGTTGACACGGATTCGCGGCGAGTACTGCTGAGCCACATGCACCGCCAGCCACTGCGTAAAGCTGCTGACGGCCGCTTTCGCCGCAGAGTAAGCCACGACGCGGGTCAAGGGACGGATGGCGCTCACGGAGGAGATGTTGAGGATGACCCCTTCACCGATCTCCGCCATCATCTTTCCAAACACCTGCGAGGGCAGAATAGTTCCCATCAGGTTCAGGTCAAAAACCCAGCGCAAAGCATCGGGGGGCAGATCGAAGAAACCGAGATCTGCGCTGGTGGTGGCCTGAGGTTTGTTGCCTCCCGCCGCGTTCAACAGGCAATCGACCTTACCGAACTTTTCGTGGACGGCCTCCGCGGCTTTGTGCAGGCTCGACGGGTCCACGACATTGGCGCTAATTGCCATGGCCTGACTGGCGCGCGGCCCCATGAGGTCCAGGATGCGCTGAGCGGGGTCCATGTGGCGTGCGAGAATCGCCACATTGGCTCCGCATCCCACCAGCGCACAGGCGATTTCTCCCCCCAGAATCCCTGTCCCACCTGTAATGACAACTGTCTTTCCGGTGAAATCATAAAGGGCGTTCAATTCTAGTGAGTCCATGCAAATACACCTCCCCCTCGGAATATATACCATGTCCGGATGCCAGTCCCGATTGAATTCAGAATCTATAGTCTGTGGAAAGCCGTACGGCATTGCCGCTTAGTGTACCCAATGCTTGCGAACTGTCATAGTGTGTGTAACCCAAAGTCAGAGAGAGCCGGGGGCTGACTTTTAGGGTGAACGCAGGGCTGAAAAGCAGCGCAGGCTTTATCGGCGCTCCATGCTCGACCTGCTGGATGCCACTGCCGGTGGAAAAGTCGTATCCGAGCGGCCCGTGAATCTTCCCCGCAACGTGGGTGGTGAGGTAGTGACGCTGGTAGAACCCGGGATTGAAGATTCCCAGGTAAGGTCTTTGCGCCCCACCAGCGAGCCCGTAAGCGAGCCCAGCATAACCGAGATCGAGAGCCACTTTCGATCGGTGTAACAACTTGCGGTTAAGGGTGACCGATGTGCCGGCAGCGCGATTGTGGTCGGCTTCGCGAAACTGCGCCGGAGCGGACCGGGCGAGGCCGAACACATGGGCGTAAGAAATGGTGAAATCATCCGTGGCGAAAGGCTCCAGGCGTAGGTCGGTATTTGAGTTGAAGCGATAATCCAATCCGGCTGAAAGCCGGTCTTCCATCACTCCCAGGCGCACGGCGGTGGGAGTGTAGGTAATGGCGGCACGCGTGGCGGTAAGATCGACAGTAAGCTTTCTGTTTGGCGCGTAACTCGAACCAACAAAGCCCAGGGGGCGGATTCCCGCGGAAGTAATCGGCTGCTCCTGGTCGGGGATGCTGGTGAGCTCGCCCGGCCCAAATCGCGCCAGCCCCACGCCACCGCGCACGGTGAGGTGCGGGGTCAAGTAGGTGGTTTGGTGGTAGAAAGCCTGCGACGGCCCCACGGCGCCCTGGATTCCACCACTCGGGCTTTGGGAGGGAAGGTAAGCCAAAGATACATACGATTCGGATCGCGGCAGCGCGAAAAACCCCCAGGTGTTTTCGTAGCCAAACGCGGTTAAGTCCTCCGTGTTGGGAGAGCTGCCAGAACCGGTTTCCCTTGCCCAAGAGGCCGACGTGTGCAAGGTGGGGTGAGCATCGTTGCGGAGGCTGTTGTCAAGATCCCCCTCTTCCTCATTCCGGGGGGCGGCAGTTTCTGCGCGATACAGCAGAGCCCGGGCTCGGCGTGCATCGTGCAGCGCTCTTTCCAGATTGGCGAGCAGCAACAAGGCGTCAGCATCACCCGGATTGTCATCAACGATTTTTGCCGCTAAACTGCGCGCGTATCCCAGATCGCCGCGATGGTAGGCAACGCGCACATTGCCTTTCAAGGCATCCACATCCGTGGGATCTTGGCTGATAAGGTAATTGAATCGCCGCAGAGCTTCTTTTTCGTGCCCTTGGTAGAGGTCCAGGTAAGCAAGTTGCAATTGGGCGTCGCGATTCCGGGGATTGGCGGTGAGGAGCACCATCAGGGTCTTTCGTGCCTCGGGGTATTGGTGGAGGTTCATTTCCACGCGAGCCAAGCCCACAGCGTATTCGGGGTTGGCAGGATATCTCGCCGCCAAGTCACCAAAGAGGAGCAGCGCGGCATCGGAGCGGCCTGCCCACGCCGTCACTCGCGCCAATCCTTCGAGTGCATCGGTATCCCCGGGGTGCTCCTGCAACACCTCTTGAAAGTCGCGGAGGGCGGCCTCGTATTGATTATCAAAGGCCAACGCGCGCCCCAAGCCAATCTTGGCATCGTGGTCGTTGGAGTGGAGTTGCAAAACGTGGCGATAGGATTGAATCGCCTCCGTGTAGTCCCCGCGCTGGACCTGTAGGATGGCCATTCCTTCGAAGGCTTCCAGGTCCCACGGATTCCTGATGGCGCGTTGGTGATAGAGCGTTTCCAGGCGTGAGGGCTCCTGTGACTTCCCGCTCGCCGCCGCGCCGGGCGGGGTTGAGTTTGGCCCCTCTGCCCGCAGGACCGGGGACGCCAAGAGGGCGGCAGCCGCCACCACCATAAAGGCAGAACGTAAGGTTATCAGGCCCAGCCTCAAACACGTCACGGCCAAAGAGAAGTGGATGGAATTTTTACTGGAGTCAGAGTGGTCTTTTTTGAGAGGGTTCATGTGTCGCGACTTCCTTTCCTGGGGCCAAGACAGTGCCCCCGGCTGCGCAGGATTGGACGGAGGTCCCTTACGGTAATTCTTCGGCAGTTGCCCCAACGTGGGCCACTTTCTCCCAGCGGCGGCTGCCGGCCAGAAACTTCAGGACTCCCTGAAAGCGGTAGTACAAAACCAACTGACGGTACCCGAGGTTTTCGAACAAAGCGAAAATCAACAAGGTCACCAGATCCTTAAGCCGCGGGTACCGGCGATAGGTGAGTTCTTCGAGGAGCACGGCTCCCACCGAGAGGAATCCGCCGTAGACGAAGCCGAGCAGAATAAACACCAAGAGCAGTCGGGAAGGAATCATGCCCAGGTAAATGAACGCCGGCACAAGAACATACCCCAGGAATTCCACCACTGCGCCCATCCCCTCGACATATGAGTGGAAGGGAAAGCTGAGCATACCCACAATTCCATATCTACTCCGGAATAGGATCCCCGAGTGTTTCCAAAGAGTCTGGCAGAGCCCTAATTGCCAGCGGCGGCGCTGATTGGCCAGTACGGCGAGCGTGGAAGGGCACTCAGTCCAACACACGGGGTCGGAGGTGAAGGATGTGCGTATTTTGCGGTGGTTATCCGCCGCCCACTGACAGAGCTCCACAATCAGGTCCATGTCTTCCGTCACGGTGTCGTGGCTGAAACCACCCGCTTCGATGACGGTAGCGCGATGGAAGACCGCGAACGCGCCCGACACGATCAACGTGCCCCCGAGCAGATGCCACCCCGTCCGGCCGGAAAGGAAACAGCGCAGGTATTCGACGACCTGGAATCGTTCCAGCCAGGTCCGCGGCAGGCCCACTTTCAGCAGGCGCCCGCCACGGGTTTCGCAGCCGTTCAAGATTCGTATGATTCCACCGCTCACTACGGTTTGCACGGCGCTGTTGACGACCGGGTCCATCAACCGGAGCAGGGAGTCGCGCTCAAGCAGGCAGTCGGCGTCGATGTTGCAGAAATAGGGTGAACGGCAGAGGTTGATGCCGGCGTTGAGGGCATCAGACTTGCCTCCTCGGACTTTGCTGACCACGAGAAGGCTGGGAACCGTGGGATTGATGTAATAGGTTCGGACGGGCGCCGAGGGGATGCTGGGATGGTAGGCCCCATCCATCTCCACCAGCCCAAAGCTCTTCACTAGGCGATCGAGGGTCCTATCGGTTGACCCGTCGTCGACGACAATAACCTGGAGATGAGGGTAATCGGCCTGCAATGCGGTGCGAACGCAATTCACGATGACGTCCTGCTCGTTCCAGGCGGGAATGATGATGGTCACCGGCGGGGTCAAGGGTGAATGGCGCAAGGCTTCCAGCCCTTGGTAAGCCATTTGTCGCTGATGCACCCAAGTGGCGCGCAGCGAGAGCAACATCAGGATCGTGTAGATTCCGTTGCCGAGGAAAAAGTAAGAGAGGACAACAAGATTAAACACCGTGACCCAGTCGTCGAAGAACGTGTGAATGTGGCTCATGGCCGGCAATTCCCTTCAGGCCGCCAGATGCGGCGGGAAATCGAGGATGTGCTTTGGGCTGAGGGTGCTTTCCACATCGGGTTGTTTCCCTTCATGGAACCGAATCTTGGCTTCTGCATCGGAGAAGAAACGGCTCAGGAACCTGAGACGGACCTCGGGGGTTAGGGTGCGGAGAACTTCCGAAAGCCCCAACGGGGCCGCCCCGATGGCCAGTTGTTCGACCATGCGGGCATCCACCCCATTTGTTCCGTTGCTATACAGTTCTACGAGCTTAAACATCAATCCCCTGCGCTCGATCACCTGCACGATTTGATTCCGCGTGGTGTGGTTTGGGGAGGTCAGAAAATGTTCATAGAGCTGATTTGTTCCCTCTGGGCCCAGGGATAGGAGGGTACGGATGGCTGCCTCGCGAACCTGCCAGTGCGAATCGCGCAAGCATCCGCGAATTTGCAGGTGCAGAGGCGCGGCGCTCTGGCGCAAGTGGGCGAGGGCTTGTACGGTGCGCAGACGCACAAACCATTGGTGATCGAGTAGAAGGTTTCGCAGCGCAGGCGTGGCGCGCGGGTCGGCGAGAAAGACAATGACCTCTGCTGCGCGCGCCCGAGTTTCCGAGTTGGTGTCGACTGCGAGCGCGGCCAGCAACAATTCCACTATCTGCGGCGTAAGCAATTGCTGGGTGAGGGCGAGACGCGGCTGGCGAGCCGCCTCGCGACAGACGATCGTCCGCAAAATCTCGGTGCTGTGGAGACGGATGTGACGATCCGTGTGGCCGAGCGAAGGCAACAAGGCCGGCACACAAGCAAGGTCAAAGCTGGCCATGGCGGCCTGCAATCCCCGCAAGGGCGGCGATGGAGAATTCCCTTGGGCCACCGCATGAAGCCGTTCCCGAAGCACCGGGAAGCTAGCCGGCGCGCCCATGGCCCCCAAGGCTCGCAACGCCACAAACTGGACCTCGGGGCGGCGGTCATCCAGGGCTTTGATCAAGAGCGGCCAACTCGGCCGATGACGAAGCGCCCCAAGGTTCCTGATGCTTATTGCCTGAAGGAAAATGCGCGTCCCGGAGCGCCCGAGGCTTTCGTGATTTGCCCCGTTTCCTGAGGATGACGGCGCCGCCAGGCGGCCGCTGGCCAATCGACTCTGCCATAGCTCGATTAGCCCCAGTTCCAGGCATAGGGCTTGAAAGAAAACCAGACACCGCTCCGGGAGCCTTCGCCGGGAGAAAAGGGGTTCAAACAGGATTTCCAGATCGGACAACGGCAATTCCCTCAGAGTGTCAATATCAGCGGGCCGCCGTGCGCCGGAGAGTACTCTTGCCAACACCGGCCGGTATTGAAGTTGGAGGATATGAACGTAGCGACCATATCGGATTTGTTGCCAGCGGCGGAAGAGCGCAACGGCAATCAGCAGAAAGGTCCCCATCACCACGGAAACCACTATCATGAAGGCCCATTGCGTTACGGGATCAGAGGTATCGACCATGGCATTGCCGTCCTTGGGGCGGAGTGTACCCGTAAGTCGTCTGGAGGATGGCCGAAGCTAGGAGCGATGAGAGACCCGGGTTGATAGCACACACCGACCGCCTGGTAGTTGGGACCTAGGAGCGCCCGACGGGGCGCGCGAGGAAGGAAGAGTATAAGGCTAATAACGGTAACAGTTCAATACTTATCTTTTGATAAATAGAACATTGTGACCGAATCGAATGGACAAATTGACCGCACTTCGCCGATTTCCCGGCTGTGGCCCCCATTTGCCCTTTATCCACAATCACCCGCAACGATGGGTGCGGCGAAGTCAGGTTCGGGAAAAGTTAACCAGATGTATATCTGATCATGTGATTGTTTACTGGCTGGTATCTAATCCGGATTTCTTCCAGCCTGCGAGGCCGTCCTGGTACACCTTGACTTGATCGAAGGCATAGCCATGCTCCAGCAGAATCCTTCCTGCCGCGCGACCGGAGGCGCAAATGTCCCCGGAAGTTTGCCCGCTCTCATAGAAGACGACAACGCGGCCTTTGGGCAAGCTGCTCCAGCGCTGCGGCATGTCGTCCACGGGAATGTTGATTGCCCCGGGAATCTGCCCCTCGGCGAACTCTTTCGCCGGGCGCACATCCACAAATAGCGGTTTAGCCTTTCCCGTGAGGATCTCCTGAAGTTGGCTGGTGTTTATCAACGAAGGCTGCTTCATGGCGGCTTCAGCTTCGCTGCACGCCACCCCGGTCTGGAAACTCGACAACGCGCCACCGGGGGGTGATCCGAGTAAGCCGAACGAAGAAGCGGCAGGTTCGGTGGAGCTTTGCTCGGGCGCAGCTTTCTGGGAAGCGGTTGCAAGTTTCGGTGGTTTCTTCGTTTCCACCGCTGCTGGTGACGATGGGACTGCGGTCGGCGTGGGAGGTGAGGACAACCCGAATCCTTGTGCCAAGAGTTCTCGGTCGACCATTCGCGAAAACTCGTCAAAGTCGGGGACTCCGGAAATCACTTGATGCCCGATGAAGAAGGTAGGCGTGGCATTGACCCCGAGCGCCTTACCATCATCGCGATCCCTTTTGACCCGCCCTGCCTCAGCACCACTGGCCAGGCACTGGTTGAACCTGCCCTGATCCAAACCGATTGCGGCGGCGTCACGCTTCAATCCGTCGTCGCTCAGGTCGGTCTGATGGGAATATATCTCGTCTACCGCTTCCCAGAACTTTCCCTGTTCGGCTGCACACTCTGACGCTTCGGCCATGCGCTCGGAAAAAGGGTGGGCGTGGATCAGAGGGAACTGGCGGAATACGAACCGTATCTGTTTTGCATACTTGGCACGAATCTCCTGCGCCACTGGTTCTTCGCGCCCACAAACGGGGCACTCGAAATCTCCGAACTCGACCACGGTTACGGCCGCGTTGAGATTGCCCGTAGCGTGGCTGTCTGGCCTTACCAGTTTATCCGCCGTGGTCTCATTAGGAGGGGGGGGCGGCGGGGGAGGCGCTTCTCCGTGCGCGGCAAGCTCGTAGAAAGCGGGGACGCCGATCAGCACCGCTGCTACGCTGACCACCAGGTAGCTGCGCACCTGGGCAAGTTGCACGTACGGATCGGCCTCCGGAGCGGGGCGAACGACGTTGTAGACGGCCAACCCGCAGAGCGCGGTCATCACCAGGCCGGAGGTCACGCACCACACGCAGAAAGCGTGGATCACGAACCCTTGCAGGTATTCCAGGTACAGCGAAAAAAGAAACCCAAATCCCGTTGCGCCCGCCAGCGCGTAGCGGACGTCGATGGCCCGCGCCGCGGGGACAAGCGATTCCGCCATAATGAGCAAGGCCACAATTACGTAGCCCGCCACGCCAAGCACGGGCATGGGTATGCCCCCAAGGTGGGAATAAACGCTGGCGCGCACCGCGTCGCACCCCGTCCCCAGGCATACCATCGGCCGGGAAGGGGAGGTGTAAATCCAGAAAAGATAGAGGGAATCGAAGAGGCCCAGTAGGGCAAGAATGAGGGAGATGGATTTCCGCATAATCACCTGTTCTACAACTTTCTGAGAGGTGCGGCAAAGGCTGCGGGTTGCTTGCCACCGCGGGATATTTTCTCGCCAGGCGCTGAACAGTGCCCGCAACTTGCGCAGTTCACCCGTTGTGGGCTTCCGCCAGAGACTCCGCCAGCCCATAGGGCTCGATGTCTCGCGGAAGTTGTTCGACCGAGCGGAACAGGATGCCATGGATTCCCGCGGCATGCGCGCCCGCGATGTTGACCTCGCGATCGTCGATAAATAGCGCCTGCGACGCGGGCACGCCCAGCGCCTCCAGGCAGACGCGATAAATCGCGGGATTGGGTTTCACGATTCCTAACTCGCCGGAAAAGCAGAGATGGTCAAACAATTCGAGCCACTGGGCCGTCCGGCGAAAGTAGTTGCCAACGTATCGAGATATGTTTGAGAGCACCGCAAGCTTCAACCCGCGGCGCCGAAGCACGCGCACCCATTCGACCATGACGGCATTCGGCCTATCCCAGATTTGACAGTCCAGAGCCGCCCATTTCTCCATCTCGTCAATGGAGAAGGGAACGCCTGCAGCGAGCGCAACCTTCTGCCAATAGGCGCGGTTGTCGAGTACGTCGCGGTCATAGGCGTCACGGTTTCGCCAGTATATTTCCTGAAAGGACACTGCATCCGCTCCGATGGCCTCGCGCAGCGGCTCATAATCCTCAGGGGTCGGCGCCAGACTCAGCACGCACCCATAATCGAAGATGATAGTGGTTATGGACATGGGTTTAGTTCGTCTCGATCACCAAGCATGACAATTTATCCCTATGATTGTTTTCATCAACATAGCCGGAGTCGCGGTAGGGATGCCGGTTAACCCGGCACCCCCCGCACGGATCCGTACGTGCGCTCATTAGCGCATACGGCTCTTCACTCGGACGGGTAGCGGCCGAA
>Ga0187852_1000683_pt1 | contig 36059 bp, 24 predicted proteins | sample June2016WEW_6_40_FD_134511 | JGI IMG/M metagenome (GOLD analysis project Ga0187852, IMG submission 134511) | Peatland microbial communities from SPRUCE experiment site at the Marcell Experimental Forest, Minnesota, USA - June2016WEW_6_40 | ecosystem: Environmental > Terrestrial > Soil > Wetlands...
GAATGAGCTCGCCGCCGCTCAACAGGAGATCGAGAAAGCAATGGAGCTTGCTCCCAAGGTGGTGCGTCTGCACTTCATGCTGGGACAGCTCTACCGCAGAACTGGCCAAATGGAGAAGGCCAAAGCGGAACTCGATTCCTACGCGGCCAGCGTGGGCGCGCATTCGACTCCCGATCAGGACCCGAGGTGATATGAGCTTCCGGCATTCCGCGACCGCTGCCTCACTCTTTGCGCTTTGTCTCTGGCTTCTGGCTGCGAGGGTGAAGCCCGGCTCGCCGGGCCTGCGACCGGATATCGCGCCGGGGAATTTCGTGGACGTGACGGCCGCCAGCGGCGTGCAATTCCATCATTACGCCTCCCAAACCGCGAAGAAATACATGCTGGAAATCATGGGCTCAGGCGTCGCCCTGTTCGACTACGACAATGACGGCCGGCTGGACATTTTCCTCGTGAACGGGGCGCCCATCAGCGACCCAACTCCGGCGGGCACCATTCCGCGCAAGAACGATCCCAAGTATTGGCACCGTCTGTACCACCAGAGACCTGACGGTACGTTCGAAGACGTCACCGAGAGAGCAGGGGTGCAGGGGTTGGGCTATGGATTCGGCGTGGCTGTCGGTGATTACGACAACGACGGTTTCGAAGACTTGTTTGTCACCGAATACGGAGGCAACCGACTGTACCACAACAACGGCAACGGAACGTTTACCGACGTCACTGAGCAAGCGGGCGTGGGTGGCAGCGGCTGGTCCACGAGCGCGGCTTGGGTAGACCTCGATAATGACGGTCTGCTCGACCTGGTGGTTCTTCGTTACGTGCAGTGGGACTTCGAGGACCGGTTGTGCATGGTGAACGGGACGATCCGCACTTACTGTCGGCCGGACAGTTTCCAGCCCATCGCGCCCCTGGTGTACCACAATAACGGTGATGGAACGTTCACCGAGGTGTCGCGCCAGATAGGACTTGACAAGCCGGGCAAGGGTTTGGGGATTGCGATCGCGGATTACGACCGCGACGGGCACGTCGACGTCTATGTGGCCAATGACTCCATGCCGGGGTTCCTGTACCACAACAAAGGCAATGGCACTTTTGAGGAAGTTGCGCTATTGGCAGGTGTGGGTGTGACGGACAGCGGCCGCACCTATGCAGGCATGGGTGTGGATTTTGCCGATTACAACAACGACGGATTGCCGGACCTGGCAGTGGCCGACCTGGCCCTCGACACGTACGCGCTTTACGAAAATGAAGGCAAGGGTTTCTTTAAGTATGCCACGGATGCGACCGGACTCGGCAACATCACCATGCAGCATTCAGGCATGGGTTTGCACTTTATCGATTATGACAACGACGGCCGCAAAGACCTGCTAGTCTCGCAAGGCCACGTCATGGACACCGTCGACCAGGTCAATCCCAACCTCCACTACCGCGAGCCGATCCTCCTTGTACGGAACACCCCCCAGGGCTTTGTGGATGTTTCGGCGGCATCCGGGGAAGTCTTCCGCCAAGCGTGGGCTGGCCGTGGCCTCGCGATTGGGGACATCAATAACGATGGCCGCGTGGACGCCGTGGTATCCACCAGCGAAGGCCCGGCTCACGTGATCCTCAACGAGACGGTCACGCCGAACCATTGGCTGATGTTGAAACTGACGGGACACAAGAGCAATCGTGACGCCATCGGTGCGGAAGTAAAGGTGGTCATCGCTCGAGGCGCGCAGTATGCGACGGTGACCACCGCCGGCAGTTATCTTTCCTCCAGCGACAAGCGGGTACACTTCGGTCTCGGACTGGAGACGACCGTACAGAAGGTGGAGATACGCTGGCCCAGCGGGATTTTGCAAACCCTTCGCGACGTCAAGGCTGACCAGATCCTGGAAGTGGATGAGCCGCGGTGATCGCTATTGGGTCTGGATCGTCCCCGTCACCACTACTTCAAAGGCGCTGCCGGGAACTTGCTTTAGTTGATCAAGGTCGGTGTCGTCCCAGCTTGGATCGGGCGCTCCGGTAATAAACCAACTGCTGCCGTTGTCGGCCACCATCATGCCGTACTTCTTCAGCGCTGTCAGAATCACCAGTGCTTGGCCGGAGTAGGAAGAGATGTCGTAGGAGGCCTTCAAGCGAAGACGCAGGCCCATGGGCGGCAGGGCAGGATTTTTCGACTCGCTGGCGTGAGTGGCGGGATGGATGAAGCCCGTTTGAGTTGCGGATACGGTGAAGCGCAAGGCGTGTTTGATTTCGCCTGCCGCCACCTCGTCGTAACGCGCCAGTCCGGGAAGGATTGGTAACCCCGCCGCGTCCGCTGATGTCCAGCCATCGGGCCGCAGCTTGTCGGAATAGAGGTTGAAGATCGCACCATTGGCGGCGGTCCAATTGTTATCGTTGGCGTCCTTAACGCCTTCCCACACTTCGTACAGCGTGCAGTTGTTGTGCGTGGGGTCGGCTTGGAGCGTCAGCACGTGGCGGTCGCCGGTGGAACTGCTGCCGCCCTCCACGGGGGCATTGGGTGGAAAGGGGTAGCAGCCGCTGGTAGACGTGACAGTGCAGCCGGCCCCGGACGTCCCGAAGTCACTCTCGCTGGGATACTGATTGAAGAGGACGCTCACCAGCGGCTGAGCGGCGGGCACCACCACGTAAGGAATTCCATAGCTGGGATCACTCCCGAAGTCGGCATGCAGGAACTGCTTTTCCTGGTTGATGCTGGCAATGTACTGGTCCGAGTTGGGATCCACGCAGTAGTTCGAGATATCGGCGTTCCAGAGATTGTCTGTGGGAAACACCGGGCAACTCGAAATCGTGGGGCTCGTGCTGTAATCGGTCGGGCTTCCGGTTGCCGCGTTGCTGCAAGTCGGCTGAGAAGGAGTCGGCGCCGGGCTGGGAGAGGAAGAAGAGCCTGAGCCACAGGAGAGCAGGAAGAGGGTAGCCAGTGCGAGAGTTGTGCCGAAGGCACTTGTTAGAAAAAGACGGCCCTCGGGCTGGCGCAGACATCTGGTTTTTGATGTCTGCGAGGTTCGCGGCAGCGAACCACGATTGTGCATCGCATGGCCGCCAAGCGCTTCGCTTCGCGAAGTCGCAGACCTCAGAGGGCAGAGGTCTGCGCCAGCCTGCCGACTTACTTCACGAATCACTCGAATCGTTTGTTCGAGCATTGGTCAATTCCAAGGCGGCGTCAAGCCGCCGCACTCCAAGGTGCCTTCGGCACTCATTAGAAAAAACGGCCCGCCACGGGGCGGGCCGTCAGGATCAAGTTCAGAAACAAACGATCAGAAGGTAATGTGCATACCCATTTGGATTGCACGCGGCCCATTCATCGGGGCCGTGATCAAGCCAAAGGTACCTCCCTGGGACGGAATTCCGTCGGTCAGGTACGTATCCGGGTCGCCGAGCCCCGTGCGGTTAAAGACGTTCTGGAAGTCCGCGCGGAGCTCGAGCCTAACCCGTTCGGTAATTCGCGTGTTCTTGATCAGACCGAAGTCTTCTACCTCGTGACCAGGCCCCCGGACATTCGGCAGGAACGGCGGGGCCGTTCCCGGACGCAGCGGGTAGCCATTGTTGGGTGATGTGGGTACATCGGGGAACGCTGCTGGGTTGAGCCAGGCAGTCCCGTTAGTGACGGCCCCCGCTGCGTTATAGGCAAGGAGGGCGTTCAGCCCATGGGGCGTGAGGGTTTTGGGGACGCCGGAAAGGACGTCCGGCCGGACCCACGGGGTGATGGCGCTGGAGGAGTCAAAGGCCGAGTAAATGGCCAGGGGGTCCCCCGAGCCGTAACGTTGAATGGCCGTCAACTGCCACCCGGAAAAGATCCGGTCCGCCCAGCCGGAGGAATGCATCCACCGTTGGCCGTGGCCGAAGGGCAACGCGTAGATCCAGGTCAATTTCAGGACTTGCGGGTAGTCAAAGGACACAATGCTTTTCTCTAATTTCCGGTTGTAGAGGTCCTGAATGTACGCATTGTAGTACCGCATGGCGCTGGCGCTGTCCGAGATGTTCTTGGAGAGAGTGTAGGCGCCGATGAACGTCAGGCCGTGCGTCGAGTTCTTGCGCGCCGTGAGCTGCAACGAGTGATAGGTCGAGTTGCCGAGGCCGGGAGAATCGTTCTGCACGCCGCTGTACTGTGGGAAGCGGGCGAGCCCCGTGGCCACCGAATTGCTGCTAAAGGCGGGGTTGTCCGTTTCAAAAGTGGGATAGGGTAATTTGGTGATGCCGTATTGCGCGAGCGTCGCCGCGGTGGTGGGGTTGCTCAGATCCGCCCCGAAGTCATCCGCCAGAATGTCTCCCAGGCCCATATACTTCGCGTTCGCCTGATTGATTCCTCCCATATCGTAGTTGATCAGGCGCGTCCCCTTTGACCCAATGTAATTGGCCTCCATGAGGACCTCATGCGGGAATTGGTACTGGAACCCGGCGCTCCAGTTCTGGATGTAAGGCATGGCCAGGGAGTTGGCGGGATAGTAGTCGACCCCATTCCCATTCATGCTGGCGGGATTCGTGTTCGGCAACGTGCCGGTAAAAGCGGGCATACCCACCTGGCCGGGCGCCGAACCACTCGCGAAATTGGAAAGGTACATGACGGGATTCACGGCATTCATCGGGCCAGACTGCCGGTGAACTACCACGCTGGAGTTGAACCCGAAGAACTGCTCTGCTCCCCACCCGCCTTCGGTGGGAGGCTGGTAGCTGATCCCGTACCCGGCGCGGAGGACCAGTTTATTGTTGATTTCGTAAGCCAGACCCAAACGCGGCGCCCACTCCTTGACGTAATAATCCTGGAAGGAAGAGCCGTTGCGGCAACCGGGGCAACTGCCCAGCCACACAAGGGCGCCGGGAATCGTCGCGCCGCTGGGCAGCGGGTTCGCCGCCGTGGGATCGAATTGGGCCATGCGGTTGAAAGCTTCCGTCCTGGGCGTCGGAATCTCCCAGCGCACTCCGAGGTTGAGAGTGAGCTTCGAGGTCGCCCGCCAGTCATCCTGCGCGAAGAAGGCCATCACCCCCTGCCGGTAACCCGGCTCGGTCCTGTAAATACTGTCGCTCGCACTGTGGGCAGCGCCCATGAGGAAGCTGGCGAAAGGGTGCCCCGTAGTAGTGGTGAACCCGGGGAGCGAGGTTTCCAGGTTGTTGAAGGCGAAGGCCCCGGATATGTCTCCAGTATCGTAGTCGTTGGAGCGATAGTGGAGGTATGACCCGCCAAACTTCAGGCTGTGCTTGCCGTGCGTGATGGAGAAGGTATCCGCGTAGAGGTAACTTTCCTAAGGCTCTCGGCCCGGGCAACTGCTCCCGATTGATGGCAGGAATGGGATGCCGTTGCTCTCCTTGAAGCTCATGGCGGGGAGGCAATTATTGACGATTCCCGAGATCTTCATCGCGGCCGTAACCTTGCCGTCTGTCGAGTTGTGGTTGCTGTCCGCGAACCGGTTGTAACCCAGCGAGAGGACGTTCACCGAGTGGTCGTTGAGCGTCCAGGTGTGCATAATGCGCAACTGCGGCCCGCCCACATCCTGCGTGTAGGCCCCGGTGAGGGGCTGGCTGGGCCAGGGCGCCCAACTGTCGGCCGGGGGGCTATTGTGGTAGCGGTGCCGGATCGCCACGGTAAGAGAAACACTCAGTTTCTGCTTGTCATTGATCACTTCGTCCTCTTTGGTAGTATAGGCGTCCCGCCTGAATACGGGGCAACAGGTGCCGCCATAGTGGGGCGTGTTCAGCGTCAGGGTACCGTACTGTGGAGTCGGGAAGTATTGCAGCAGCGTCGAGGTGGCTGAGCTGAACTCTCCCGCCGGGATCGCGTTCAGGACGCCGCCGGCATCGAATGGGTCGCGGATGGTGACATCCGCCCCGCTGCTATTGGTCAATCCAGTCACAGGATCAACACCGCCTGCCGGGACGATCCTGGTGGTGGTGGGGTCGAAAATTTCGTTCTTATATACAGTGCGCCCAAGCGCGTCCTGACCCACTGAACTCCCCAGCCAGGCATTGAAGTTCCCCTTCAGCATGGGGGAAGTCGGCACCGAAGTGAGACCACCGAACGCATACTGGCTGTAGCGATCTCCCTCGTAGTTGAAGAAGAAGAAGGTCTTGTTTTTCCGGATGGGGCCGCCAAGGTTGCCGCCGAAGTTGTTTTCCCTGTAAGTGCTCTTTGGTGAACCATAGGCGTTGTTCAGTAAGCCGTCAGCGTTGAACATGGGATTGATGTTGTACTCGAACCCGGCTCCGTGGAACTTGTTGGTGCCGGATTTAAGGGAGAAGTTGACAACCCCGCCGCCCGATTCTCCGTACTCGGCAGAATAGTTGCTCATCTGAACTTTGAACTCACCGACGGAATCCGCCCCGGGCTGGAACTCGCCCATGCTGTCCCAGTCGTAACGGGCGATGCTGGCGCCGTCGATCAGGATGAGATGGCTCGAGTCCTGGCCACCGTTGATCGATTGCCTGCCATTCCAGTCTGGCGTCGTGCCGGGCAGACTCTCCCAGACAAACGCGTCCAATGGCCGCCCGCCGTCACTGAGGATGACCGGGAGCGTCTGGAACTCCTGTGGCGTGATCGCCGCGCCCACTTCCGCAGTAGAAGTTGTCAGCAGCGGCGCTTCTGCGGTCACCGTGACCTCTTGGCTGGCGGCGCCCACTTGCAGCGTCAGGTCAATGGTCACGACCTGGGCTACAGGGACGACGATGTCAGTCGCCAGGGAGGCCTTGAAACCCTCTTTGCGAGCTTCCACTTGATATTTTCCTGGCGGGACGGGAACGCGATAGTAACCGGCAGTGGAACTCCTCACCGCCCAGTTTACCCCCGTGTCCATATTGGTGATGGTGACTTGCGCCTCCGGGACAACGGCCTTGGAAGGGTCGAAAATCGTTCCCGTCAGGGCCCCCAACTGGCCCTGGGCGCAAACCCATTTGGGCATGAGCAAGAGTCCCAAACAAAGAGCTATGATGCGTAAGGACCTGTGCATGTAGTTCCCTCCTTGAATTCTCTCAGAGTTCCCAAGCCGACGCTTACAAAGTGCAGCGGGCACCTCGCGCAGGTGTCCGGAAAAGAACACGAAACTCCGTATAGGACTTCGCCTGCAAACTTTCGAACGCCCACTCCGAGGTTTCCAAATAGGTCAAACTGCACCTAGAAATTCTCTGGTCTTTCAACACGCATGTATGAAGAACCTGCCGCGGTAGGACCGCAAGGTTATTCCGGTTACTCATGCCGTTAAATGCCCTCCCGGTCTCAAGTTCCTTCTGATAACCCATTGTAAACACACAAGTTGTTGGAAGCCAACGACAGATGCTCGTAAATGGATTTTCCCCTTCGCCATCTCCAACTTTCCAGGCAAGAACTCATGTCCATGTAAATTCCTGAAAGCAAAGCTGCTAAGGCGCGCTCAAAAACGGTCCGAGGGTGGCAAGACGAGTCTGACAACGCGCTATTAACGTTACAATTTACGGTTATTTGCAGCTCAGGATGGGTGCTGAATGAGTCTTGACTGTGCTGACATGCATGTATATAATTGCCGGGTCGTAAGGTCAGCGTGCGGGCTGTCCGCCGGTCGCGAGCAATTCCCATGGCATTACGCAATCCTCCCGAATCCGATTCCTTGACACTTTATGAAAAGCGCAGTGAACTGAAGCGGATCCTCGAGAGTAAATACTTCGCCAAAGCTCCGAAACGAAGGCGTTTCCTGGAATTTACGAGTGAACAGGGTTTTCTTGGCGAGGAAAGTAAGCTCAATGAGTACCTCATTGGCGTCGAAGTCTACCAGAGGGGTCCGGATTTCGACCCTCAACAAGACCCCATAGTGCGCGTACAGGCGCACGAAATTCGCCGCCTCCTCAAGAACTACTACGAAGAAGAAGGCAAGGACAGTCCGGTGCGGGTTGAACTCCACCCCGGCCAATACGCCCTAGTCTTTAGGAGAGTCAAGATTGATTCCGAGAGGCCGGCAACTTCCCCCATGCAGGGAGAATCACCTGCCGCCGACTTCACGAGGTTGACATCCCAATGGCAATATGCCGTCATGGTGTTCCTGGGTTTGGCGTGTACTGCGCTGGGCTTTTTGTTTCTCCGCGAGCGCTACTTCTCACGTCAACCTACAGAGTCACGGGCGCCGGCGGCCGCTCTGCCAGAAAGCGAAGAATGGTTCTGGAGGCCGTTTCTCGTGGACGGGGGCCAGCCTCTCGTCCTCGTACCGACTCCTCCACTGCTCCGCCTCGGTACGGGCGGAGACAGTCCCCAGACTTTACAGGATGGTTATGCGATCCCCAAGAACAAGATGCCGGAGTTTCACGATACGGTCCATTTCAGTGAGCTGCGGGCTTTTACCTTTGTTCCTACGACGACTGACTACACAGGAATAGGGGAGGCGCTCGGCCTCCTTGATCTTTCTCGGCTCTTTGCCGGCCAAGGCATGATGATCCGTGTGAAAACCGGCCGGCTTACAGACTACAAAGAGATCCAAGGTGGGAATGCCATCATTCTAGGTGGGGGGAACACATGGTCGAATCGGGTGTTCGTTAGGCCCCCAGGATTCTACGTGGGCGAAGGGGTTTTCAAGAACAATGCCCCAGGACCTGCGGAGGCGTCTGTCTATGCTCCTAAATTTGACCCCGTCACCAACCGCCTGACCCAAGACTACGCCCTCATTCTCATGGAACCCAACCATACGAAGCAGGAGCGTTTGCTTCTCCTCTATGGGCTTTACACACAAGGGACCGAGGCCGCCGCCGAGTACGTGACCAATGCCGACCGGCTGGCGGAACTCCGCAAGGCCCTCATTGCCGCCTCCCCCGATAAGAAGACCCCTCCTCCTTTTTTCGAGGCGCTCATCTCCGTGCCTGTGGAGAATTACGTCCCCGGGGCTGCTTCCTTAGTGGCTGCGAGAAATACGCCCTACTGAGTTCTCTACGGCGCCGGAGAACGGTCAAAATGTCACTTTCAGGTCCCCATGCGCTGATTCGAAGCGAACGACCTATCACGAATTACTTTCACCGCCGCGATACCAAATCCCCGAATGCCGGCAGCAATTGGTATTTGTTCTCCCAGGTCGTATACATGATGCCGGCGGCGCCGCGCGTGCGGTCGAGGGACTCGAGCCAGCCTTTCGGGTTGGCGAGGTCGTCCGCGTCATAGTAAGCGCCGGCGAGAGTCTGGTAACCCAGCTTCGAGAAGAAGGGGAGGCTGAGGTCGCGCTTTTCGTAATACCAACAAGCAATCACCAGGTCTTTGGGGATATGCTCCCACGTGCCGTGGAAGCTTCCATCAATCAAGTAGTATTTATCCTGGGCGTTGTGATTGGGGTCGAACATGTCGGACCAGACGTAGACCTCCGCCTGGGGGTTGGCCGCGCGAATCATCTTGTACTGCCGGGTCACACAATCACCGAGGATCTGGGCCATGGAGAGATGACGGCGCTGGCAGGCTTCGCAGAAGCCGCCTACGCGCACTTCGTCCATGCTGAGGAAGTACTTCTTGGGCGCGAGATACTTTTCGATCAGCGGAATCTGGTGCTGCCACACCTCGTAAACCGCGGGCTCCGACATGTCGATGCCAGTCTGATCGCGATAGATGGTGGTGCCGTGGTAGTAATCCACCCGCAGGCGGTCGCCCGCGTGAATGCGGCCGCCGGGCAGAAGTTGAATCGCCGGTCCTTCGTGGTCCCAAGCGAAATCGAGTTGGGGGTCCGCAAGGGGCGCGAAGTCGCGGCCCTCCTGATAACCCTCGCCCGTCTTCTCATTGCGAACCTTCACCGGCGTCCCGGGCCGGCGCAGAAGGTTGGTCAGGCCGACTTCTTCGATGGCCACGTCATCAATCCAAACCTTGCCCCGCTTTCCGTCCGATACGCCCGCGCGGACCTCCACGTGGTCCGCGTACCAACTGTTGAAGCCCCACGTCAGTTCGTGCCAGTCGCTGGTCTCCGGCAGCGGCGGTTCCATGTAGGAAAGCCCGCGCCCGTCGGGTGCGTGGGCCACCAGATGAATCGCCATGCGCGGCCCTGCCCCTGCGGTCTTCACCCAGGCCCGCAAGCGATAGCAGCGATAAGGATGCACGCGCAGAGACTGCGCAATGTAGACCGCCCCCTCCGGCCCGCTGAAATCCTCGAAGCGCACCGAGGCCCGGCCCGAATGAGAAACCGCAGTGTCAATCGTGGCCCGCGCGCCGTGCGCGGTGAAGCCCGCCGGCAGCTCTCCCTGTTGTTGCTCGAAGTCTCCGTTGGCGAGTTTCACCCGTGGGTCGGCGACGAAGTGTGCCTCATGGTCTCCCGCCACGAACAGCGCCCCACGAACGGGCTGTCCCGCCGCCAGGTTCTTGTCATGAGCCATCACGCCGCCGCCGTAACCGACGCCAAACCCTGCGGGAATGATTTCTACGTGCGCCTGCTCGCAGGTCATCTTCAGGCGCGCGAGGCGGGTGAGGAATTCGGGGGATTTCAAGTCCATTGCGTCAAAGCCTGCGGACAGCAACATGCCGTTCAGGCCATGTTCGCCCGCCGTGCGCGCAATGCCTTCCACGCGGGCCAGTTCCTGGTCGCTGTCCAGATCCGTCGAGATGTAAACCCAGCGGTCGCGATATACGCGCGATTCGCCCAACATCACCGCTGTCAAAGCGGCGAGACAGCCCAAAATGACAATGAGTGTCCTTTTCATCGCAATTTGCCCCTTTAGCTTCACCGCACCTCGATCGGCGCAAGGTCGTACCAGCCGTCGGATTGGAGACCCTCGATGGCGAGTTTGATGGCCGGCTGCCCTGTCCGCGGGTCGAGCAGCGCCACGCACAGGCGGTAGCTTCCTGGCTTCAAGCTTTCGGGAATATAAATAGTGCCGTCGAACACCGCGTCACCGGGCAGCCACTTACGGACGTCCACCGGCAGCCGGACTTCCGCGCTGCTGCTGGCGGAACGCAGCTCCATGGCCAGCTCGTACGGACGGTAAACCGGCGCCACACCCGCGTTCAGCCACCACATGTGGACCGGTTGCATCGTGCCGGCCAGAACAACTTTTGGATACTCCAGCCGCCGCAGGATGAAGCGGTAGCCCATCTTATTCTGAAATTCGTCGAAGGCCTTCTTCCACTCCGGCGGAATCGCCGACGACTTGATGTTTACCGACGACACGTGCCAGCGCAGCGCCTGGGCAATGATGTAATCCAGGTCATAGCCTTTTTCTTTCCAGCCACCCGGAACCCAGCAGGTCTCGAGCGACACCGGGCTGCGCTCCCACACGTCCTGAATGCCGGCGCGAACAATCTGCTGCGGATAGAAATCCAGCATGTGGCACCAGCGGCCGTTGCTGGCGCCGCGCATATCACACCAGCAGTCGAGGCGCCAACCCGCGCCCTGCTGGGTCCCGTACGCCAGGGCTTTCTCTTCGTCGAAGTTCATCAGCAGCGGGGTGCGCCGGAACGCCTCCAGCCAGATATCAATCAGCTTCTTCTGCACCTCGAACGCCGGCATGTATGGACTCCAGCCCTCGCCCCAGTACCCCACCGACGAGATATCCACGCTGTCCAAATCCGGATGCCCGTCGTAGCGTTCCCCCGCCGCGGCCACCACGGCTCCCCAGTACTTCAAGTAGAGTGGGTCCGCAAAGTCCGGTTGCCAGATCTCCCCGTCCTTGTCTGTGGTCCGATTGGCGCGCCGCGCCCCGGATTTCTGATACCACGCCGGCAGCGGATGCTTTTGGTCGTACGGCATCAGCCGGATCGCCAGCGTCTGATGGTGCGCGTGCGCCTGCCGCAAGGCTTCGTCCAGAATTTCCCAGCGCACCTTGCCTTCTTCCGGCTCGAGTGTCTCCCAGAACCAGCGGCAATAGGAGATCGTTGACGCCGGGAAATCCACCGCACCCGCCGTCGGCGCCAACTTTCCCACGGGGCCCTCTTCCGACCATGCCAACCCTGGGTTGATCGCATCCCCGTTGAAGCGCTGGAAAGTCTCGATCCCCATGCCCGGATTCGTTAACACCGCGTCGATCTCCTTAGGGCGGAGAACTGTGGTTTCCGTCTGCGCGCACGCGTTGACTGCACATGCCAGGAAAAGAAAGGTAACCAGAATCAGTCTCGATGTCATGGTGGGTTCTCGCCTCCTCATACCGTTCCCTTGAAGCACACACCAAAAGGCACACTTGCAAGGTCTTTGTATCACATTATAAGAGGGAGGGTCATTCAAAGTTTCTTTTGCTTGCGACGCTTTGCGGTAGAATCCCAATTCCGATTTGCCGCCAACCGAGCACTGCGCCTTGTTGCTGAGAAAGGATAATCCTCGCCGGAGGGCCCGAATGAATCGAACGTTTCGCTGCGCAATGTTGATAGGGGTTCTTGCAAACGCGTCCCAGGTCATGCACGCCCAAGCACCGCTGACCCAAGCTGACCTCCGGGTGATTCAAGATACTTCAGAAATGCGGCAGATGCTGCCGGCCTATTTGAACAAGCTGGCACAAGACGCCACCGAGAAGCGGGTGGCGCGCTTCAACCGAATCCGGACGGAAACCGACTTCCGCAACTGGCAGGAGGCAAACCGCCGGACGTTTCTGGAGTTAATCGGAGGCTTGCCCATGGAGCGTTCGCCGCTCCATGCGCGCGTGACCGGGGAAATTCCGCGCGAGGGGTATATCATTCGCAAGGTCATTTTCGAGAGCCTGCCCGAATACTACGTGACCGCGAACCTCTATGTTCCGACCGTAGGCAAAGGACCGTTCCCGGCCGTGCTCACACCGTGTGGCCATTCCCCGAATGGGAAAGCCTATGATGTGTACCAGCATCTCTTCATCGGGCTCGTGAGGCGTGGTTACATCGTTCTCAGCTACGATCCCATGGGGCAAGGCGAAAGGTATCAATACTGGAATTTTCTTCAACAGGAGACCTTGTTGAAGGACCCCGACAACCAGCACGCCATGGCAGGACTGCAGGAAATCCTGCTGGGACAAAACCTGGCCCGCTCCTTCATCTGGGATGGAATTCGGGGACTTGATTACCTCACGAGCCTTCCAGAAGTGGATCCCTCGCGCCTCGGGGTGACCGGCAGCTCCGGCGGCGGCACGCTCACGACCTATATCTCGATGCTCGATCCGCGAGTCAGGGTGGCCTCTATCGTCACTTACATTACTTCCCTGCCCAAGAAGATCGAAGCGCGCAGCCTGGATGGGGATGCCGATCCGGAGCAGGATATTCCCGGCCTCCTGGCTGCAGGCCTCGACCACACGGAATTCGTGGGCATGATTGCTCCCCGGCCAGTCCTGATCGGGTCAGCCGTTCGCGACTTCTTCCCCATTGAAGGAACACGCCAGACCTTCGCCGAGCTCCAATCTCTCTATAAGAAACTCGGTGTACCCGAGCGAATCAAGATGGTGGAGTTTGACCACCGCCACATGTATAGCCAGTCGCTGCGGGAAGCCACTTATGCCTGGTTCGACCGCTGGCTGAAAGGCGTGGAGGGCGAGGCCCACGAGCCGGAAATCGTCACAGAGAAGGATGCGACCCTGCAATGCACGCCCACCGGCCAAGTGATTACTTCTCTGGGCGGGAAGAGGGTTTACGACTTCAACCGGGCGCAGGCGGAGCAAGAACTGGGTCTGCTGGACTCGCGGCGTCGCTCTTCTGACTTCCGCACGACTCTTGCCGAGAAAATCCGCAGCCGCTTGGCGCTGCCCGTCGCCGCGGCGGCGCCGGCAGTGAAGACCCTCGCCACAACCGAAGTGGGGGACCTGGTGGTTGAAAAGTTGCTGCTTGAGACCGATCCCGGCATCGCGGTTCCGACTCGAGTGATTCATCGGAAGGGTTTGCAGCGGAGAGTGCAGGCAGTGGTCTATCTGCGCGATCGCATGGGAGAAAGGGACCGCCCAGCCCTGTTCGCCTCGCTGGCCGAGCAGGGTCACGTGGTGGCTGTCGCGGACGTGCGTGGCTTCGGCGAGCCTTGGGCTCCTCGCGACGGGCGCGAACAAGGAGAAGACTACTTCCACCCCCGCGATGGAAATGATGCGGACTTTGCCTACGCGGCCTTCTTTCTGGGGCACCCGCTTCTGGGAATGCGCGCCGGCGATGCACTCGGGGTGGTTCGCTACCTGCGCACACGCTCGGATGTTGACGCCAAGCGCGTGGCGATTATGGGAAGAGGCTGGGCAGGGGTCACGGCAGTCTTTGCCGCTTCTCTCGACACGGAGATTTCGGCGATAGCCGTGGAAGCAATCCCCACGTCGTACGGCGCACTCGCCAAAGCGGAGCTCTACGAGCAGCCCGCCTACTTTCTGTTGCCAGGGGCGCTGCAAGACTTCGACTTCACCGACGTATTCGCGGCTCTTGCTCCCAGGCCTCTGCTGGTGTTAAACCCCCAAGATCCGTTGACTCGGAAGATGGTTGAGCAAGAAGCGCTCGTGGCATTGGCGCCGGCTCGTTCCGCGTATGACGCGGCGAGGGCTTCGCAAGCACTCGCCGTCAAAGTTGAGCCGCTGGATACGGACGTGCCGAAAGTGCTGGAGGAATGGCTCCGCGCGCTCGAATGACCGTGTGGTCCTCGCCGAGCCGGGGGTCTACTTCAAAACGGCGGGATTCCGCCTGGTGCCTGGGGCGATGGTGTCGGGCCGGAAACCCACCAGATAGCCCTAAAATCAATGGAGTCCGGGTTGGCCTTCCGGTACGTGATCGGTTTCGGGTCGAGCCATTTCACCACCGTATCCTTGATCGAATACGCGAAGAAGTGATTTCCGCGCGGGTTGTAGTGGCCAATAAAGTACATTTTCAGGTATACATCGAGCGGCATGCTGTGCTTTTTGAAATCCCGGAGATGGACTTCGTTCATGTCGAAGTAGTCGAATTTCTCTTTGCCCAGGTAATCGACGATCTCCTGGTCGTATCGCGTGCCACTTTTCTGCATTTCGACCATGGCGCGATAGGGGTCAAAGAGAAAAACCAGCAGCTTCTTTTTGTTCTGCCGGGAGAATTCCCGGGCCTTTTCCAGGATAAATTGCGTGGCTCGTAGCGAGTACCTGTCGAGGAGTTCGCCCACTTGTTGGAAGCGGGTCGATTCCTGGCTCAGATCCAGGGGATAGTTCAACTGGACCGCCAGTTTGCTGATCCGCTCCTGGTCCAATTCCCGGATGTACCCCAACTTGTAGGCGTAAAGCTGCAAGGCCAAGTCGTCCTTGAGACTGTCCGCCATGAATTGCGGGTCCGTCATTCGATACAGTGCGGAGGGTGTCGCGAGCAGATTCTCCTTCTCAACAAAGCCCCCGGTTTCGAGATCCATCTCCAGGTGTGGCCAGAAGTTACCGTGGAACATCCGGCCGCCCTGGTGGTTCCAGACCTTGTAGGTGATGGCGTGCCGGCAGCGCAGCAGGCTCCGGATGTGATCATCGCCCCAGAGATAAAAAATGAGGTACTCCGCCCCGTGATCGGTCCGTTCTTCCCTCAGCATTCTGCGATATGCCTGATAGACTCCGTACCCGCCCATCCTGAAGTTCCGGATGGGCTCGCCTAAATGAGCCGCCAGGTACTCTTGCCAAGTCTCGCCGTCGCTGACCTGATGGCATTGAGTGAAGCTGTCACCGTAAGTGTTGATGCGGCATTTCCTGCCGGCATACATAGAGGAGGTACGTGCGCCATTGGCTTGGACGGTGGAAAGAGTCGCGCTACCATCCATCCCATCGGACGGCACATAATTCCACAATCTGTAACCCAGTTCCGAGTCAAACTGCGCCCAACTGGGACCGCGCAGAAATCTGTCCAATACCTCCCGTGAGACCGCGCTCTCCTTCAGAAACTGTTCGAAGGCAGGTTTGGGCTGTGCTTCTTTAACCTCTCCCTTGCCCACCAACGGCGCCACCGCGGCTGCCATTTTGATGAATTCGCGTCGCTTCATTTCTTTCTCCTTATTTCGCAGGAATCTTTCACAACACTTTTGACAGAACCATGCACGCAACCCAGTGTACGGCAACCAATGGCGTGGTCGACTTACGTGCTTCATCAAATCTGCCCGCGTACATCATCCAAGTGACGTTGAATATTGTGATGGCAAGACTGAAACTGAAGATCGCAATGCCAAGGCAGAGCCAGATGTACTTAGCCCGCGCAGACTCCTCACGGATTGCGGATGGCGGCGCGGTCGACGGAGCCAAGGGCGATGGCGCGGCGGAGCCGCAGGTACAACAAAACGCGGCAGCCCCGAGCAATTCTGAACCGCAGCGTTGCCAAAGCACTGTGTTTCCTCCGGCGATTCGATTGCCCAAAAACTAGCTCAGCCGGAATTCCCGTTTTGACTTCGCGACCAACCGATAATTTACGCCTGACAGCCTCAGTATGCAACGCTCCAGCCTGGTTCCGTGTCCAAAGTCTTTTCGGCGGCCGCGGGAAAATCCCAAAACTGCCGCTTTCGCAACTCATTCCTCAGACACTTTTCTCTTCCCCTATCTCCCCCAGTCCTTGGGCTCGCGAAGATTGCAGCCAAGGTGTCTCCAGAAAGCACGGCTGGGCCGAAGCTCACGGCGTCCTACTTCCCGATGCAGCTTGTAGTGAAATCAGCTTCTCGGCCGTGGCGAGAAGCAATCGTCGGTCAGGCTCAGTCATCACCCTAAAGAGGGCGACCACGTTCAACTCGTCGGGGAACCATCGCCCACGGGAATTACTTCCGGATCTCTTCACAACGGGGATGCTACGCCCCAGTAACCGGATACTTGCTCAGGAAGCCTGGAGTCTGTAAGCTGCCCATCCACTTGTTAAGTTCGGCGCGCTCGTCTAGCCTTGTCGGTAGCGCCCCGCCCAACGTTACAGCGAGCTGAGGGTACTCCCTCTGAAAGTTTGCATCGAATTTTTGCTGAATAAACTCAGGTAGCTTCCTTGTGCGCGTAACATGAGTTCGGCGTGCCCCGAGACTCCAAGGACTGATGTCGGCTACGTGTTGGTTGAATGGGGTGATGACAGCGGAGGTGAACTGAAGGTGCCCGACTCAGTTGCCTTCCACGACCTGATTGAAGCAGCCAAAGAGCTTGATTTGTTGAGCGCCCCGACGGCAGTGCCATCTGATCTAGCCGGAGACGTTGAGGCGCCTAAAGATCTGGCCAAAGATGTGGTGGATACGATCAGACGATTTCGCAACCTCATCCATCCCGCCCGCGCACTTAAAGACTCATTTACTCCCATGTCCTTCACTGCCGACGATCTGCAGAAACTCAAAGACATGTATTGGTCAGTGGTCTATAGCCTGCTCTACAACCTGTAAATGCACCTCTGGTCCTGCTCCTCCGTGGGTGCAGCATTACCCGTGGAAAACAGCCTCCTTGTTTCGACTCCTCTGCAGCAATTCACTGGATACAAATATGATGACATTCCTGCGAACGTGTGAAGTGCTCCAAGCCTCCCATATCGTACCTCGTATCCTCGTACGGAAACATCTTCGCAATGTAATAGGCCGCGCCACCACCGGCATTATAAGCTTCAACCTGTGCATCTCCTGACTTAGCCTTCCAGAGAGCTGCCACAGCCTCAGGAGCAGGTACGTTCTGGTACTTGAGAAGAGCGTGGTAGTGCAGGGGGATCTCTGGGCTGCCATAACCAGACCATCGCTGTTCATCTGCCCGCACCCACCCCACTCGGCCCCGAGTGTTGCGACCGAGAGAGTCGATAAACTCATCCCAATGCTGGAGGCATCGGGACTGAGACAACTGCCTGCCGAAGGTGAAAGTACCGTAGTGGTCCCAGGGCCATTGGGAGATAAAGTCTCCATAGGCAGAGACCAGATTGGATTGTTGAGCGGAGTACATATTGGTACCTCCATGGTGTTCAGTTAGGAATATGAACTGGGTTGGTGATCAGCGTACACAGCCATGCTGATTGGCTTACTGGTACGGTAGATAGGTTAGCAAAGAATGGTATGTATGTAATTGAAAGCATGCCAGTTAGATAAGACTTAGATATACCTATATCCTTCCAGGGTCCCTTCTACCCCAGCTCAATTGACGGGAATCTGCCAGGTCCCCCTGACTTCTGGCTCCCCTCTCCATACCGCCCCGGGAGATGAGAGCCCTTCCCGTATCTTCAAGTTGTTGACCTCCGAGCAGTCTCTAAAGGCCATCCGAAGGTCTAAGACAGCCACCGGACCGGGGATTCGAGACCGTCTTATCCTGGGTCAACTTGGCTCCTTGCACCCCCGTTGACACTGTGTTTGCCCTGCCACCGCAATAAACCGGGCTTCCAGCTTGGCCAGCACCGGGGAAAGCATCCTCGCTTGGGAGTCTGTTTCTGCCCCAAAGGACTTCCCTTACTGCCCGCATTCGTCAATGGATACGCCTGGAGGTATTCCTGGCAACGGTGCCATTGGCACTTATGTACAGACCCCGTGCCCTGGTTTGCCTTTTTCAATGTAGTATAGGTCAACATGTCAGTCTTGCTCCACTGGAGATCGCCAGGAATCTTCCCTCTGCTCAGCTACCCCCCAAGCTGGCATTGCTCCGCTGGCAGCCCTTTGCCCAGGGTTAGGAGGGATGGGTCGCCTACACCCCCTTCCTGATAGAACTTTTCGCCAGGAAAGGGCATCCCACGCGATGCCCGAGCTGCCTCCAGCCGGGCCAGCAGCTCAGGAGTAACGGCTACGCTTCTCGTCCGGTACGCCTTGACGGTCTGAATGGCAAATTCAGCCTGTTCAGGGTCGGAAGGGTCGAACCAGAGCATAAGCTCCTGATCCTCGCGGCCTTGTGGCTCCATGCCCAGCTTCTCAGCTTGTCGAAGCCTATCTCCAACTCGTTTTGTCCTGACGAAGAGCTTCATGCTGCTGGCGCCCGCTGTAATCCACCCCCGCCGGCCGGCAATATGGGTACAGTCAGGATGAGGACCTGGTTTGTAGCCCTCTGGGGGCCGGTTTAGCCTCAAATGGTGATCTCTTGCGAAGCATTCAATGTTCATACTCAAGAACCCTCTTTAGCGTCTTTCACGACTCTCTATAACTATTTGATAAAACGGGAGTTATCTAAATGCAGCCATCTCCAATCAGGCAGGGACCGATGTACGGCATTCCTGCCCTGCCGGTAAGTCTCGCCGGGGTTGAAATCACAAATTGACATCACCCCTAGAGTATTATACCATACCTCTGGAGGAATTTATGGTATGCGGAGACCTGCTTTAATTCACCAATGGTTGTCGCGGGAGCGTTTACAAGCCTGGGTCAAGAAGGCCCGCAGCCGCGAGGAGTACCAAAAGCGTTTAGCCATCTGGATGACCCTCACGGGGCGCTTTCCGGCCCATCGTGTCGCCAGCTTATTGGTCGTTTCCAAGCAAGCGGTTTGGTTATGGGTTAGCCAGTACAACCGCCTGGGGCCAGATGGGTTGCAGCGGCGAGGACGGGGTGGGCGCCACCGGGCTTATTTGTCTCTTACCCAGGAAGCAGCGTTGCTGGACAGCCTCCAGAAGCGTGCTCAACGAGGTTCGGCCCCCACAGCCAGGCAAGTCCAAGAGGAGGTCTCGCGGGCTACGCGCATAAAGGTATCCATAAGCTACATCTACCGCCTGTTTGACCGGATTGGATGGCGGAAGTCGAGTGCGCGGGCCCGCCACTCAAGAGTCTCCCTGGATCACTAGCAGGAACCCAAGAATAACTCTCCAATTCCACCAGAACGCCTCTGTGCCATATCCGAATGGAGTCCCTGCGGACCTCGCCAAGCCCTCAGAAGACGTGATGATTAGCCGGAAGTGATCGGAGTCCCTGCCTGCCAGGACCTTAAGTAAGCTCTATGTTTGATATACACGATGACGTGATGAAAGATCTATCCGCGTATTTGGAATAGGTCATCTGTCCCGACGGCGGGACCGATGGGTAGGGCGCGCCGGAGGGAGCTGAGGTTTGGTCCGCGGCGAGAGGCCATGCCTCCTCTTTTTCTTAGGGCGCGCCGGAGGGAGTTGAGGTTTGGTCCGCCGCGACGGGCTACGTCGCCTCTCCTTCGGAGCCCTACCGTCGACTATCGCTGTACGTTGTTCTTCAAGGCCCTGGTTATTAGGCTCCACAATATCCTTAGGGCTGAGATCATCGTGGCCTGGTCGGGTAGGTGGGACGATGCCGACAGGATCGGAGCCCGCTTGGGTGGGCTCCCAGGGATCCCAATCCCTTTCATCATAGGAAGTACCGTCGGCCACTTCGATAAACACCCCAGTCTCCTCCTCGAAGAAACCAGATCTGTGCTCAGAAAGCACCTTCTTGAAAGGCGTGACGGGGGCCACGAATCTGTAACCCCTGCGGGGAACAGTCATAATGTACTTTTTGTCTTTTGGACCCTCACCGAGCGCCTTTCGCAAGACACTAATCTGCTGGTCAAGGTTGTTGTCCACAACGAATCTGCCGTGCCAGGCCTTCTCGCGAAAATCCTCTAAGCTAACAAGGTTTCCGTCGCTTTCTACCAGCGCTAGAAGTACTTCCATAGGTGTTGCATCGAGGTCGACCTTCTTTCCCTCCTTCCGAAGGATACGCCTTCCAGCGTCAAGGCAGAACGGCCCGAAATTGTAATAAGTGACCTCCTCATCCATCTGTTCGATCAGGAGTGATCGCGTGATCTTCTCCACTTCGCTCGAAAGATGGGGATACTTTTCGAGAAGGCGCCGCAGCACGGTCGCGGCCCCACCCGGCTTCAGGCGCTCCAGCAGAGCATACACAGGGGCTTCTCGTGCTGCTTGATCTTGCGTCTTACCGTCTGAGGTCATGGTCCCTCCGCATAGATTCCGCAGGCCCTATCGAAGCGGCAATTCCTTCCGACTCACTCCTGCCGAAACACTCTCGCCCAGCAGTTGAACGCCTCCTCGCGGCTGGCTTCGAACGAACCCGAGGGGACAAGCGTGCGCACTTCATATAGGTTCACGGGTTGGACCCTCAGAATTCAGAGTTTTTTAGTCCTCGCGAAGGACATTTGAATTCGCACCATTGTATATTTTACTCGAAGTGAAACTAAAACGGGTGGCGACCAACGCCAAGGTGAATGAAAACAGTATCCGACTCTTGGGAACCGAGAGCATTCCGGGCCAATACAGGGTCGGTTGCTATGCCTGAGGCAAAACACGAAGGAGAGAAATGACAGAGAGTGACATTCAAATTCCACAAGGCGTCGACGCGTTGCATAGCGACGTTACGGCGCCCGAAGTGAATCAAACCTGCGAGGACGCGTTCCAGCCGCACGCCAAACGAGATGCAGCGGCCAAGGTCGGGAGAAACTGCCCATGCCCATGCGGCAGCGGGATGAAGTATAAGAGGTGTTGCGGGCTAGCAGAAAAGCCCACGACGCCGTGCGACACGACGCATGATCCATCGAGCCCTCAGTTGTTGCGGCCCGAATCGTACAGGAGATGCGAGAGCAATACTCTCAGCGCCGCAACGCCTGGTTCGCAGATCGTTGAGATGTTCCTTATCTGCAACGAAACGCAGCACCTTGATTTTATCAATTTCAGTTGTGACGTTGATTACTTTGATTCACAGTTTGTAGCAGAATCCGACATAAGACCCGGGGATATAATCTCTGGCTACAAGGTGAAATACGACTTGAGCACTCGCAAAGTCGTGGATGTAGAATGCCTGCAGCCTGATTGGACTTTCACACATTTCAATACAGCATATGTAATTAACAACTTGCAGAAGACCCTTGACAATTGGCCCGACCTTCCCATGGACAAGCTGTACAAGAAACTACAGCACCAGCAGGAAAAGGCATTCGGGCAACCGGTTACAGCGGTCCTAGATGGAACCCCTGCGAGGAGAGCAACACTCAGTCCAATTCCTCGGGAAGGGCTTGCGGAGATTTACGAGAATTGCAAGGAATATGCTACGTCAGAGGAAATATATTGTTTCGAGAACCAAACACGAAACTACATGTATTTCTGTATGGTTCGTCCTTCGTGTACTAAGAATGCAAATGCGGCCTTTGTGATGGAATGCGAAGCGACACCTGGAGACATTATTGATGTCTACAGGATGTGGTACGTCGTGGGTACTGGCAAACTTGTAGGTATGGACTGTCTTAATCGTGAGCAAGGGTGCTGGGAACCCGCACACCCGGAACACATTGAGGAAATGCAGGAGTTCCTTGATGCTCGGAACCAGCGAGCTGGGCTCCGTAAAATATGGGAAGACATGCGCAATAGTCCCCCACCACGCCAGGGAGAAGTGGTGATATGGGGTTGCACTATGGTCCCGTAGGCCTGAAGGAGATCAGCTTGGAAGGACTGGCAAGATTTCCAAGCTAGGACAGCAACATCATGAAGTCCTTCGGGCAGGCAGGGTTTACACCTTGCCTGCCTTCTTGCCCACGAAAGCAGTGGGCTGAGCGACGCACAAACATTATTTACGTGCGCTGCCAATGACACCTTCACCGTGTGCGTAATCATTCCGTCGGTTGGCAACACCACGGGGGAGAGGTAGCAGGCGACATCTGGGCGCAAGACGGAGGCGCCCAATCGTCGCGGAGGTTCTATGTTACGTGCAAGAAACAGAACTGCTCACCGTTTTTGAGCTAGCGGGCCAATGGAATGTAAGTGCCGATTTCATCTACCGGCGCATGAACCCGCTAGATCCCCAATATATTCCTCACCTGCGCCTCCCCAACGGACGCATCAGGTTTGATGATCGTCTCTTGGGCGGTTATTTACATATTCCCCAAACACGCGGTAATGTAGCGACTGTGGGCTCGACTGTTCGAGGAGGACGTTACATGCCGACTCGGCAGCGAGATAGGCAAGGTACCTTGCGGAAACGTGGCCGTCGCAGGAAGTACTGGGAGGTCGCGTGGCCGGAGGGAGAGAAACGACGTTCCAAGAAGCTCGGTTGGTGCGACGAGATGACCAAATCCCAGGCGGGCAAGGGGAAGCGCGACTTCATGCTGAAGGTTAACCAACAGCGTGAAGAAGTTGGGGAATCTCTGACCCTGACCGAGTTCTGGGAATCGCACTATTGGGACGAAGCCAAGAAGGAAGCTCTCGATGAGCTGAAGACCAAGCGGCCTTCTACTCAAAGGGACATGAAGAACGCCATGCGGCAGATTCTGTTGCCGATGTTCGGTAACAGGCGCATGGACTCCATTAAGACTGGAGAAGTGCAGTCGTATTTGATAAGCCTGATTGGTTCCTCTAAGGCTGGTAAGGTGTGCCGCAAGACGGTGCTCAAGCTGAAGGCCTACTTGAGCAGTGTATTCAGCGCAGCGATCCGTTTGGATTGCGGCGTGATCCGCAATCCTGTTCGTGCGGTCAGGTTGCCGGCTGACGAACCCGCTAAGACAAAATTCGTCCTCGACGATCTCCAAACTCAGCAAATCGCGGAAAGTCTGGAAGACCCGCGCCACAAGATGATGTGGAATATGAATCTTTGGATGGGAAACCGCATTGGAGAAACTCGAGCCCTTCGATGGAAAAGCATCGACTGGGAGACTGGAAGGGTTACCGTCACTGAAAGCTTGTTCGAAGGGAAGTCGAACAAGCCCAAGACTAAAGCCGGGGAGCGCGGGGTAGTTCTCAACGAAGCGCAGTTGGCCGAGTTGAGGGAATACGAACAGAAGCATTATCCCGATGCTAAACCGGACGGCTGGGTATTTCCGGGCAAACGCAACCGCCCAATAGACACCGGGTGGTTCATGACGGAGGTGATCAAGCCGATCGCCGCAAAGTTGGGATTCCCGGAGATCCATTGGCATGCGCTGAGGCATTGGAACAACTCAGCGATGCTCAATTCCGGTATCGACCCGGCTGTGCGTATGAAGCGCGTTGGTCACGTGAGCGTCAGAACCAATCTGATATACAGCCACGCCGACGACACTCTGCAGAGAGCAGCATCGGAAGCCATCTGGCAAAGACTGCAGTTGGCAAAGCAGAGGCTGCAACAACAGAAGGCGGAGCCACAAACTCCGCCTTCGGCCTCGGTTCCGCTCTTAAGTGAGGCACAAACTGAGGCACGTTTTGAAAGGATCCCTCTAAGCGCTTGAAAATAATGGCAGGCGTGGAGGGACTCGAACCCCCGACCCACGGATTAGAAATCCGTTGCTCTATCCACCTGAGCTACACGCCCCTAACACCTTACAAATGGATAATATCGGCGGCTTCAGCCCAAGTCAAATAATGTGAATATGGGGTGGGTGACGGGATTCGAACCCGCGACGTCCAGATCCACAGTCTGGCGCTCTACCAACTGAGCTACACCCACCACAACTGCGGGGCTCGCTTGCAGGTCGCTCTCATACCTTTGTAACATCGGGTGGGGACAAGTGTCAATGGAAGGAAGTCGTCCGCTTCTGGTTCGCTATGAAGGGCAAGCTCTTCGGTCGTCTGCTAACCTAGTTACGGGAGCATCCGGTGACTATTCTCACCTGTCGCCACCACTGACAGGGATTTCCTGCAGCTCGGTAGGTTGCTGGCAGCAGACGCAATCCCCGGGTTCAAGAGCCTCGATGTTACATACTTTGCAGAAATAACGAACTCGGTAGAGTTTCCCATTCCTGACAGTGTAAAGCCGCTCGACCTCAAATGTTCCATCGGCTTTCATCGTTCCTTCAAGCCGGACCTCGCGGTTGGCCAAGCGTTTGTCCAGTAAGGTGTGGAACAGATAAGTGGTGGTGGCGGAGAGGGGCTGATCCTTTTCGTGTATTCGTAATGCCGGCCCTTGCCCAGAGATGGAGAGCAGCTTTCCTGCCAAGGCTGCCAGATGATGCGGCCCGCCTTGCGCCGCGTATAAAGGGGAAGCCGTCAGCACAGCCGTCCACACAATCAGCCCAATCGCCATCACTCGCATGGAGGCGCCCGAGCCGACGGGTCTTGCTGAACAATACATCGATTGCACCATCAAACGTTAAAGTGTAAAGGGTAAAGTCTAAAGGGTTCTTTACCCTTTAACCTTTACCCTTTTACATTTGGTCAGCCCTCCCACTTTCCGACAACCGTGAACGCTATGGGAAGATCGCCGCCTGACCCGTGAACCTTCACCTGGAGGTCCCAATGGCCCTGATCATCTTTGACCACAGCCGGGAAGCTATCTCCATTCACCGGCGCTCCCACCAGGAAACCAGGGTGGGGCGTGCCCGACGATTGACGGCCCAACTTTACGAGGTCATCAAATTTCAGGGCCGTGGCAAGATCGTTGTCCACAGCGACGGGGCAGAGGATCAATACGTCCCGGGTGGGGTTCACCCCCATATGATTCCCGTCCTGAGGAATCAACCCGTAGCGCAAAGTATAAAACCCCGGCTTGATGGCCTGGCCGCGGAAATCAGCTCCCTGACTGGGGAAGTGCAACACGCCAAGGAACACTCCTTCACTCAGAGAAGCATAGAGAAAGTCTGAAGAAGCGCCGGCGCTGGAGTTGGTTGGCACGCTCTTGCGTAACCACACCTCCAGCAACGTGCCACCCTGGTCGTTTACCACCCGCGTTCCCTGTGATTCCAATGCATCTTGCAAGGGTTTGGAAAGGTCTGCGACTGGCGGCGCTCCGGCGCTTTCCACTTTGTAGGTCTGTCCAAACGCCATACTGGCCAAGACAAGTTGCGAGGCGAGAATCAACACCTGCGCGCGATGCAGTTTCATAAAATAGCCCTCATTTCTTAGCGCTCATCGCCATAGTCATTATCTGGTAACGTACACCCAACCGCCTCTGAATGCAAGGTCCAGTCGACGCCGGCACGGATCAGGAAGGTCCTCGTCGCATTCAGCGGCGGGCGGTTCTGCGGGTGCGGCGGACAGGTTGCTTGGCTGTAGGCTTTTGCAGGGAGCCCATAAGCTTGAGATTTTTCTCGATCAAAGCGTAACGCTGCTCGACGCACGCGTAGCTCCGCAGCGGATCTTCCGGCGTGTGCAACACGTAATCGAGAAGCCTGTCGATCGTGCTGGTGGCCACGTGCAACCGGGTGTCCGAGGAGCCATAGTAAATGAAGACCTGACCATCCTCGCGCGCTACCCAACCATTACTGAACACCACATTGGAAACATCGCCGATCCGTTCCTCGCCTTGTGGGGCGAGCAAGTAGCCCCCGGGGCGGTGGGTGACCACTTGCGGGCGGTCGAGTTCGCAGAGGAGAAGGTAAAGCACATAACGCAATCCGGCCGCCGTGTTACGTACACCATGCGCCAGGTGTAGCCAGCCTTTCTGTGTTTTGATGGGCGCGGGACCGAGGCCGTTCTTCACCTCTTGGATGGTGTGATACTCACGGTTATCGATAATGGTCTCCTCATCAATCACCGCGTTTTCCATGCTGCCGGCGAGACCCCAGCCGATCCCTCCACCCTTGCCGGCCTGAATGAATTCGTCTTGAGGCCGCGTGTAGAACCCGTATTGGCCATCGACAAATTCAGGGTGCAGCACTACGTTCCGCTGCTGCGGCGACTTGGTTTTCAAGTCGGGGAACCGCTCCCAGTTCTTCAAATCCTTAGTCCGGGCGATGCCGCATTGCGCGAGGGCCGAGGAAGTGTCCCACGAGGGGGCTTTAGGGTCTTTGCGCTCTGTGCAGAAGAGGCCGTAGATCCATCCGTCGGCATGCCGCACGACGCGAATGTCATAGACGTTAATATCGGGGTCCTCGGTCTCCGGCATCAAGATGGGGTAATCCCAAAACCGAAAGTTGTCGATGCCGTTCGGGCTTTCGGCAACGGCGAGGAACGATTTGCGGTCGACGCCTTCGACGCGAGCCAATACCACAATCTTGCCTTCGTACTCCATGGCTCCTGCATTGAAGGTCGAATTGATGCCCAGGCGTTCCATCAGGTACGGATTCGTTTTCTGATCGAGGTCGTAGCGCCAGAACAACGGGGTGTGTTCGGCGGTGAGCACGGGAAATGCGTAGCGATCGCACACACCGTTGCCGGTTGGGATTCTGTAATTCTTGCGAGTCACTAGCTTCTCGTGCCGCTTGCGTAGCTCCTGAACCCGCCTTCTGAATTCAGCCTGTTCCATGTCTATTCTCCGTTTGCCTGAATGCCGGTCTACGCCGGCGAGCCGCTGAGGTGGCCGATGTTGTCCAGTCGGGCCATGACTTCGAAGCACGTCCGGCTGTTATGGTACGGGCATTTCCATTGATCCACTTTGAATTTGTCGTGGCTGGGTATTCCCTCTCGCGAGACCTTCCAGAACCACTCGCCGTGTTGGCGATCCACGATGTACTTCTCGATGAACTCCCAGCTCCTGCAAGCGGCCACGTAGAAGTGCTCCCGACCCGAAAGCTGATAGGCGTTCAGGAATCCCACCACGGCTTCCGCTTGAGGCCACCACTCCTTGTCAGTGTTGATGATCCCGTTCGCATCGGCCTCATATAGCAGACCGCCATCGGGATCGACTGCCTGATCGAGCACGGCCTGGGCCATCTGAATGGCTTCTTGCTGGACAACTTTGAGGATCGGCTCGTCGCCAAGTATCTCGGCCGCCTCCGAGAGAAGCCAGGTTCCTTCGATGTCATGACCAAAGGAGATGCGGTCGGATTTGGAATGCCACTCTTCGTCAAAGAACATTCGGAAGTGATGGGTCTCGCGGTCGATGATGTGCTCAAGAAAGACCTGGATGAGTTCCTTCAGGCGACTGCGCAATGCATGGTTGTCCCCGCAGCGCAGGAGGTTGGCGTATGCCTCGAGAAGGTGGAGGTGCGTGTTCATGGACTTCTTCTCGTCCATGTCCACCTTGCTCAGGCGCTGCTCGCGAGCCAGTGTCCAATCGCGCTCGTAGGTTTCGAAATAACCCCGGTGGAGTGCATCGTAGCTCGCGGACTCAATAGCCTCATAGAGCTGGATCGCTTTAGTGAGTGCGTCCTCGTCGCCAGTGGCGCGGTGGTATTCAGCCAGCGAGTAGACGGTAAACGCCTGGCCATAGATGCGCTTCTTGGATTCCACAGGGCGGCCGAGATAATCCACCAGCCAGAAGACACCGTTGAACGCGGTGTCCCAGAAATAACGGGTGATGTAGTCGTAAGCTCGGCGCGCCGTTTGAAGGTAGGCCTCTTCGCCGTACACGCTGAAAGCCTTGGAGAAGGTCCACAGGATGCGTGCATTCAAGATGAGCCCTTTGGGCGCGAAGGGATCGATCGTGAGGTCGTTGGCGATCTGCCCCCTGAAGCCACCATATTGCTCATCCACCGCGTGCTTCAGCCAGAACGGCAGGATGTTCGATCGCAGTTCAGTTTCAACGCGCTGTCGCAGATCCTGCAAGGCATTACTCCCCTCTAAGGGAGAAAGATCACCAAGTTCTCAAAAAGGTCGAGATGGGCAATCCTCAGCCGCACTCCCCGCAAGATGCGGTGGTTGAAGTTTTCGTCAATCAGCACCGGCGGCATCGGGGAGGGAAGTTAGGGATTGGCCCTGATCTGAGAATATCGTTCCCGAATCCTTCGGCGGAGGGAGTCCGTGTCTTGACGAGCTTCAACAAACTGCCGCACCTCCTCAGCTTCGCGCTCTCGATTCCGCAGGTACTCCTCAATGCGCTCCTTGTGGTCAAGGTAATAGGCGATCGCACCGTAGATCTCGCGAAGCATGAGACTTGGAAAGTCGTCCTGAATTTGCTCCGCGGTCGAACCGCGGTTGAACTCATGCACGAGCGAATCCAGGGTGACCCGCGAATTGCCAATGCGGACAGAACCATCCTCCCAGAGCGTTAGAGGCGCTTGTTGGGTAGTCTCAATCAATGCCATAACTTCTTCATTATACAACTGAATCGCGTTGCTTCGTCCGGCAGAAAAGCTGTACCGTCTTTGCGGCCGGATCAGGCTGTCGGCATAGACTGCACGGCATCGGTCCGGGCAATCGCCTGGTCGATCGCTTCGCCAGCCTTCAGGTGGTTGTACCAAGTGAATTTCAGCACGATCGACGTCACGGCGATGATCGCTACTGTGACCAGGGCGGAATTAGACTTTCGAATCACAAGGTAGATGGGTAGAGCTACGAGGCTGACCTGCCAGACGATGCCTACCACCACGTTGAACATGTCCCGCCAGAAATCCTTGTTGCGCTCGAAGGCGGGATTTTCAGCGCGGACCTTCGCGAGAATGGGTTCCCAGAAGCCCCAGGGCCGCACCCGGCGATAGAAGTCTTTCAAAACTTCCTCGTCTGCCGGCTTGGTCAGCAGAGTACCCGCCAGACATCCCACCAGGGAGATCGCAAGGACGAGCGGGAACACCAGCGCCACATCCATGTTCACCGGATGCGCCTGTAGAAGTCCCTGCACCAGGGAAACCCGAGGGAGAAGGGTCGGCAGGATCAGCGAGCCTGTAATGCCCGTGACCATTCCCCAGAAATAGCCGTAGCCGTTGAACCGCCACCAGTACCACTTCAGAACGTTGGAAGCGGTGTAGCCGCCCCAGAGCCCGGAAACAATCCAAAGGACCACGGAGTTCACGGACGCGACGTACCAGCCGATGGCCACGCCCACCAGCACGACGGCGAATGAACTCAGATAGCTCAAGCGGACGTAGGTCCTGGGGCTGGCATTGGGGTTGATGAAGCGCTTGTAGATATCGTTCACAAAGTAGGGCGGCGCGGCGTTCACCGTGGCTGCGAAGTTGGACATGAACGCCGCCAGCAATCCGGCGATCAGGAACCCGAGCAGGCCTGCCGGAACAAACCGGCCCAGCGCGTAGGGAAGCACCAGCTCGAAATCCATGGTCGTTCCCATGGCCCGAATCTGATTGCTGAAGAAAACCAGGGCCAGGACGGTCAACCCGGTGATCAGGAAGTAGCGCGGAAAAGTCAGCACGACGTTCACCCAACTGCTCATCATGCATGCTTCGCGGGGATTCTTCGACGAGAGGACCCGTTGCATGTCGTAGTTCGGCGCCGGGCCGGCCATGCTGATCAGCACTCCCTTGAACAACAACATCATGACGAAAAACCCAAAGATGCCGTAGCCGTCTTCCGCGATCTTCGCGTTCGCCGAGGCGATGAGCGCGGACCAATCGAGGTTCAGCTTCCAGCCGAAGAAGAGCTGGTCCCAGCCGGCGGGGACAAAATGCTGAAGCGTGCCGGGCGCAACTTTCGCCATGGCGATGATGCCGACGGCAAACGAGGCAATCGACAGAATGCAGAACTGGATGACCTCCGTGACCACAACGCTGAACATACCGCCCTTGATCACGTAGATGGCGGTGATCGCGATCAAAATGGTAGCGTATTGATTGGCAGAAAGGTGCCAAGGCAGGAACGTCGCCGCAAACTTCCCGATCCCTTTGAACCCGTAACTGAAGAAGCCAATGATGCTGACGAAGGCGTAAATCACTACGATCAGGTGAGCAAGCTGGGCGCCACGGCCCGTACCGAACCGCGTCTTGATCCACTCCGCGCCGGTCATCACATTGGAACGACGCAACCACGCCGAGAGATAGACCATCAGGAAAACCTGGTTGAAGGTCGGCCAGAGCCACGGGATCCAGACGCTCTTCAGGCCGTAGATGAACATCCAGTAGACCAGCAGCATGGTGCCGCTGATGTCGAACATGCCCGAGGCGTTCGAAATGCCCAGCACGTACCAGGGCATCACGTTGCCGCCGAGAAAGTAAGCCTTGATGTCCCGGGAAGCCCGGTGGGAGACCCAATAGCCCACCGACACCGACGTGACCAGATAAGCCACGATGATCGCGATATCAATAAAATGAAGATGCATGGAACACCTCAGTCAGTTGTCCGTCGTCAGTTGTCCGTGGCCTGCTGCGCGTCGCAGTTCGAAAAATGAATGAATCCTCCGTCGTACGGACTCGCTTCGGAGCGCCAGAAAGTGGACAGCCGCAGTGCGGACAACTCTCGGCCTTGTCAGAGACTTCTTTCCTGCACTCTGGACATGAGATCAGAGCCATGAAGTAAACTCCTCCGCCTAGCTGCCAAACTAGGCTCGAGGGGTGGCACCGGTTTTTGGTGCTGCTGCGGCCGATTTTCGAGTTTCGATTTTCGAGTTTTGGTCATTTCATCACTCCGGCAAGAATGAAAACCAGCATCGCCTGCCAGTTGATACAAATCTCATTGCTTGCGTAGGAGCCTTGATCGTCACTGTAGACATTAGCGGGCGGCAAATTGGGAGGCAGGGCTTGGAGGACAGCGTCCTGCCTGGCGGCGTTGGGACCGCCGGAGAGCAGCCCCGGCCAAGGTTCAGGATTCTTGTCGGCGCCACTGGGCCGATGATGCGGATGACGGTACGGGTTCGCGCCCACTTGCGTCACCCAGGAGAGCGAGAAGGTATTGCGCCCGAGAAGGTAGTGCAGATTCTCCAGGGCGATCTCCACGAAGGCCGGGTCGGGCGAAAGAACATTCGTGACCAGCAACTGCACACCGTAGTTGCCGGCCTGGCCGTTCGAACCCCACACGTAGTCTTTTGCGACCATGCTGATGCGGTACGGGTTGCCGCGCGTGCGGTTCACAATCTCGCGGGCCGCGGCGAGCGCCCCCTGCCGAATCTCGGCGAGAGCGCGCGCATCCGCTCCTTTGCGAGTGGCCAGCGCATAGGCCCACAAACCCATCGGCGCCACGACCCTCCAGGACTCAGGCTCGGGAGCACGAAGATCCGGCAGGTACTTCGCATAGTTGTCGAGGAAATATCGGTTGTAGAGTGGCTCAGCCGAAGTTCGCCACAGCTCGGCCGCAGCCCACAACCGCTCGTCTCCGCAATTCGCGTCACCGTACTCCCCGGTGGAGATTCCCGGCGGATTCCTGAACGTGACGTTCGGATAACGCTCGGTCCAGGTCCAGGCTTCCCGGGCTGCTCGCAGGTTTTTCGCGGCAAAGTTCTTGTCATACGGTTCATAGACGCGGGCAGCGATCGCTGCGACTGCCGCCAGATCGGCGGTTGCGCACGTACTCTTGTAGGGCGCGCTGCCTGTGCCGATCACAAGACTCACAAGATGATCTTCTTCCGGCATCACGAAGCCGGGAAAGTGCTCGCTCGTTTGTTTGTGCCAGACACCGCCATCGTCATCCTGCATCTTGAGCATCCACTCCAGATTCCAGCGGACCTCATTGAGGAGGTCCGGCGTGCCGTTCCCGGTCTCGGGGATGTTCAGCTTGATGCTCGCAAGCTTCCGCCCAAAGATCTCCCAGGCCCACAGCAGCGTTCCCGTCGAAATTCCGGAGTTTACGATGTAGCGGCCGTAGTCTCCGGCATCATGCCAGCCGCCGACGTTGTCACGCGAGCCCTCTTTGCCGGAAGACGCATGGAAACTTCCCTTGAGGTGGCACGCCGGGTGGGTGTATCCCGGAAACTCAGGGCCAAGGTCCACGGCAGTTCCGCAGCGCTGTCCGTAAAACGCTCGCGTAGCGAGATAAAAGGTGCGGGAAAATACATCCGGCCCAAGGGAGAACGTCCAACTGCGGCCCACGCCGGGGACTTCGAGATAATACATGCCGGGTTGCTGAAGGCTGGAAAAGTCCGCGGCCTGGAGAGTGTCGCCGGAGTTGGCGTCCGGGGCGCTGGCGCTCAATTTCCCCTGAAAAACCGTGGCGTTATCGCTGGCGCGCTTTACTTCGAAGGTCTGCGCTGGAGCGCTGACTACAGCAATCTTCCGGGCGCCAATTGGATAGCCCACCTGGTCCACTTTGATGTTCAGGCTGGGCGTCTCGCCGCCGATTGCAACCGCAACTGAGAGGAAGATGAGATGGAAGGAGATGACCAGCTTCAACAGGATTTCACGGCAGGGCGACTGAACCATCGAACCACCCGAAGAAGTGAGCATGACTGCGATCTCGCTTCGTCTCGACTCAGAAAGATCGAGCCGATGAGTATCGCGCTTTTTGGGGGGCGTTGCAATCGCGATCCTTACACCGGGATGGCGGAGACAAAGTTACCGATATCATGGGAACGCAAATGCTCCTGTTTTCACACCGCATTCAGGTATAATCACGCGGTCATGCGTCAAAGGGTCTACGCTGTTCGCGAGGCCAACCGCCAAGGACCTGCCGCAGATCCCTTCGTGGCCGCACACATTCCATCTCCAGGAGCAATCATATGACGTTCGGCTATTTCGATGACGAGAACAAAGAATACGTAATTACCCGGCCTGATACGCCCTTGCCGTGGATCAATTACCTCGGATGCCAGGATTATTTCGGGATTATTTCGAACACGGCCGGTGGTTACTCGTTCTACCGCGATGCCCGGCTGCGGCGCATCACGCGCTACCGCTACAACAATGTGCCCTTCGATCTCGGCGGGCGTTATATCTATCTGCGGGACGACGAATCAGGCGAATTCTGGTCGCCTTCCTGGCAGCCCACCCGGCACGATCTCGAGAATTACACCTGCCGTCACGGCATGGGGTACACTCTCATCGGCTCCCGCTACAATGGCATTGCGGCCCACACCAATTACTTCGTTCCGTTGGACGAGAATCTCGAGATCTGGCAGCTCACCATCACCAACCAGCGTTCCAAGCGCGCTTCGCTCTCAGTCTTCTCCAGCATCGAGTTCTGCTTGTGGGATGCGCAGGATGATGCCACGAACTTCCAGCGCAACTTCAGCATCGGCCAAGTGGAGGTCGAGGACGGAGTCATTTACCACAAGACGGAATATCGCGAGCGCCGCGACCACTTCGCCTATTTCGCCTGCTCGGGCAAAGTTGAAGCCTTTGACACGCAGCGCGATGCCTTTGTGGGACCGTACCGGAGCTGGGACAAGCCGGTGGCCCTGGAGCGCGGACGGTTAGCCAACTCCGTCGCTCACGGCTGGGCTCCCATCGGCGCCCATCAGGTAAAAGCCGAACTCGCGCCCGGCGAAACCCGCCAGATCATCTTTGTCCTGGGTTACCACGAGAACCCACGGGACCAGAAGTTCGATCCGCCCGATTCGCAGATCCTCAACAAGAGAACGGTGAAGCCGGTCATCGCCAAGTACCTGGATTTTGCCCACGTCGATGCCGCGTTCCAGAACTTGCGCCGGTACTGGAATGGTTTGCTCGGTATTCTGCAGGTGGACACACCGGATGTGCACACCAACCGCATGGTCAACATCTGGAACGCGTACCAGTGCATGGCAACCTTCAACATGTCGCGCTCCGCCTCGTTTTATGAGTCCGGCATCGGACGCGGCCTGGGCTTCCGCGATTCCAACCAGGACTTGCTGGGCTTCGTGCACATGGTTCCAGCGCGCGCCCGCGAACGCATTCTGGATCTTGCCGCTACGCAGTTGCCCACGGGCGGTGCGTATCACCAGTATCAGCCGCTCACCAAGCGCGGCAACAACGATGTCGGCGGGAACTTCAATGACGACCCGCACTGGCTCATCTTGGGCGTGGCGGCTTATTTGAAAGAGACTGGTGATTGGGGCATTTTGGATGAACCTGTCCCTTACGATAACCATCCAGGTTCAGAGCAACCACTGTATGAGCACCTAGAGCGGAGCTTCAAGTACACGCTAGACCGGCTTGGACCGCATGGACTGCCGTTGATCGGCCGTGCCGACTGGAATGATTGCCTGAATCTGAATTGCTTTTCCGACACGCCTGGCCAGTCATTCCAGACGACCACCAACAAGGACGGCAAGGTGGCCGAGTCGGTGTTTATCGCGGGGCTCTTCGTGCTCGCGGGCCGAGAACTCGCGGACATTACGCAACGTCGTGGGCTGACCGAGGAAGCGAAAGATTACCTCGCCCAGGTGGCGAAGATGGAAGACACCATCCGGCAACACGGTTGGGACGGCGAGTGGTTCCTGCGCGCCTACGACGACTTCGGCCGAAAGATTGGTTCGAAGGAATGCCTGGAGGGAAAGATCTTCATCGAAACCCAGGGCTTCTGTGTGTTGACGGACATCGGATTGGACGATGGCCTGGCTGTCAAGTCCATGGAATCGGTCAGCAAATACCTGGCCACCGAACATGGCATCATTCTGCAGCAGCCCGCGTATTCGAGATACTATCTCGAACTGGGCGAGATTTCGTCTTATCCGCCTGGGTATAAGGAAAACGCCGGCATCTTTTGCCACAACAATCCCTGGGTGATGATTGCCGAGACGCGAGTCGGAAACGGCGATCGCGCGCATGATTATTATTCGCGCATCAATCCCTCGGCGCGAGAGCCGATCAGCGATCTGCACCGATGCGAGCCGTACGTCTACGCCCAGATGATCGCCGGACGAGATGCTCCCACGTACGGTGAGGCGAAGAACTCCTGGCTGACCGGGACTGCGGCCTGGAACTACTACGCCATTACGCAATGGATTCTGGGCATTCGCACCTCTTATGACGGACTCCAGATTTCACCTGTCATCCCGAAGAGCTGGCGCGGATTTAACGCCACTCGCATCTTCCGCGGCGTGACTTACCACATCACCATCGAGCGTGCGGGCGAGGGCAACCACGTGGCTCTGAAAGTTGATGGCGTGCCCATCAAGGGCGACACTGTGCCTCCCCCAGGCGACGGCCGGAAGGAAGTCTCCGTGAAGGGAGCGCTGACCTAAGGCAGGATTCAGAAGTCAGGAGTCAGAAGTCAGGAGTCAGAGGTCAGGAGTCAGAAGTCAGAAGAAAAAAACCAAGTCCCAGCAAGGATAGCGCAAGCCACGCCCTCTTGATCCGGGGCTTGCCAGGCGAAAAATGCAGTAACCATCGGGCAGCCGGCAATGAGGTCAGCGGTGTGAGAACTGGAAGCTTACGGCTGATCGGTGACCGCTGGCCGCTGAACACTGACAACTGACGACGGACCACTGACAACTGACCACTGACAACTTCCCCCGAATGACATGCCGCCAATACTCATTCCAGCATGTGCTAGAGCGAAAAGCTGCCCACAAAGGCGCTGCGTTTACCCATGTGGTTCCAAACCACGTCCAAACCCTTGCCCTGGAAGGAGTCCTCAAGGGTGAACGCGGGCATGGCGTGAGCCAGTTGAACGAGCGGCGGATAGTACACGAACTCGTTCCCGCAGATGTCGTCGCCATGGCACAAGCTGCGCGTTTCAATGCGCGCCAAGTTCCCGGCCACAAGGCGGGCAGTGCCGTGGTCTTCTCCCTGAGCGAAAGCCAAATGAATAGGGGCTGTTTCAACGCGAACCACGTGGCTCAGGAGTTTCCCGGCCATGGCAGCAGCGAAAGCCTGTAGGGCCAAGCGTTGCCGGGGGGTGGCCCGTTGGTCGACAATCAGTACGGACTCGGCTGGATAAGGACTATGGTAGGGATCACCTAATGTGGCATGGGCCTTCACGACCGCCACAACGC
>Ga0187852_1000688_pt1 | contig 35947 bp, 28 predicted proteins | sample June2016WEW_6_40_FD_134511 | JGI IMG/M metagenome (GOLD analysis project Ga0187852, IMG submission 134511) | Peatland microbial communities from SPRUCE experiment site at the Marcell Experimental Forest, Minnesota, USA - June2016WEW_6_40 | ecosystem: Environmental > Terrestrial > Soil > Wetlands...
CCCTGATGATCTTCCTTTGCGCCGCTGGTGTCGTCGCCCTCCAGCGGAGCCTCCGCCGGCCTGCTGCGGGGAACCTGCTGGGAGTAGCCGTAGTGTCCGCGCTTCTCCTCTACAGTCATTACTGGTCCATCTACCTCGTGGGTGTCACAGGGCTATGGCTGTTGTTCCAGGTGTGGCGGGGGCCCGAGGCTCGCCGTCGCGGCGCCCGCATCTCGGTGGTGGCGCTCGCGGTGGGCTGCTTGGCCTTCGTGCCGTGGCTGCCGACCTTTTTCTTCCAGACCCGTCACACCGGCACCCCGTGGGCGCAGCCAGCGAATTTCGCGGCCATGGTGAACGCGGTGACGTCGTTCGCCGGTGGGCCCACGGGCCAGGGACGAGCTCTCGCTCTTGTGTACTTCGCTCTGGCGGGCCTCGGGCTCTTCGGTGTGGCACGCGGCGCCCTGCACGTCGACCTCGACCTGCGCACGCGGCCTGCGAGCAGGGGTCTCGTCATTGTCCTGTGCGGCACTCTGGCGGTCGCCGTCATCGGCGGGTACGTGAGCGCCAGCGCGTTCCAAGCCCGCTACGCCTCGGTCGTGTTCGTCCCCTTGGTCCTGCTGGTGGCGCTAGGGCTGGGCACCTTCGCGGATCGTCGGATCCGAGCCGGCGTGCTGGCCGCCACGGTGGCCTTCGGGCTGGCAGGAAGCCTGCCGAACATCTGGACCAGCCGGACCGAGGCAGGAAAGGTAGAGGCAGCGCTCGCCAAGTCTGCTCACCCCGGTGACGTCGTCGCCTTCTGTCCCGACCAGCTAGGTCCCGCGGTGGACCGTCTCGTTCCGCCTGGGCGCTACCAGATGATCACGTTCCCCCGCGATAGCTCTCCGGCTTTCGTGGACTGGATCGACTACGCGAAGGCCACGGCCGCCGGCAACCCCGTCGGATTCGCGGCGCACCTGGAGCAGATGAGCGGGTCGACTCATCAGATCTGGCTCGTGTGGGCTCCCGGGTACCAGACGTACAAGACCAAGTGCGAGAGCATAGAAGCCACTCTGCTCGCGGATCACGGCCTCGTTGCCTCGCTCGTGGTTCCGTTCGATCAGGTGGACAACCCGTGGACCCCTTACGAGGAGATGGAGCTCGTGCGCTTCGTTCACCGACCTGGGTGACCGGGAGCCTTGTCCGTCGTGGGTCAGTCGTGGGTTAGTCGTGGGGCGCGAGGCGTGCGACGACGCTGAGCGCCCGGTAGGCAGCCTCGGCTGGACCGACCTCGTCGGGTCGCAGCAAGTTCGCCATTATGCGAAGCATCGTTTCCATGGCGTTCTGCGAGTGCATGCCTATGCGCACGCACGCCTCCATGAGCCGCGGCTGGTTTATGAGCTTCACGAAGTCCCGGGCGACGCGGAAGTAGAGGCCGTAGGCGTCGCGGATCTGCTTTTCGTAGTCGGCGACAGCGCCCGGCCCTTCACCGGACAAGGCCCGGCCTATGCAGGCTGCGGCAAGGCGCCCTGTCTCGTAGCCGTAAGAGATGCCCTCGCCGTTGAACGGGTTGATGGCTCCGGCGGCGTCACCGACGACGAGGGTGCTCGGTCCGACGCGGGGGCTCATGGACAGACCCATGGGCAGTTTTCCCCCGGTCGGTGGCGCGCACAGGCTCCCTGCCGACAAACCCCATGACTTGGGCGCCCCCTCCACGAAGGCGTCCATGAGCTTCGAGGTGTTGAGGCCGCGGCAGCGGCCCTCCCCGGTGAGCAGACCCACTCCCACGTTCACGCGGCCGTCTCCGACGGGGAAGATCCACCCGTAGCCGGGAAGCACCGTGCCCGAAGCGTCGCGGATGTCGAGATGCGATTCGATGAACCCCTCGTCATGGCGAGGCGAGCGGAAGTACCCGCGCAGTGCCATTCCGAGCGGTCGGCTCCTGTCACGGGTGGTGCCGAGCCCCCTGCCGAAGCGCGAATTCGCTCCGTCGGCCACAACCACATAGCGGGCACGCACCTGCTTGGTTCGCTGTGTGTCGCGATCGAGCACGGTCGCCCCGTGGCAGGCGGGGAGCACACCGGTCGAGGAGACATCGCCCTCGAGCAGCGGCTCCAATGCCTCGGCGCCTTGCCACAGCGACGCACCTGCTTTCACCGCGCGTTCGGCGACCAGCTGGTCGAGGTCGTGACGGGTGATGACGTAGCCGAACGGGGCGAATGCCGGATGGTCGGGCCACGGCAGCTCCAGGGTCATCCCGTACGCGCAAGCGCGCAGGCCCGCGTAACGGTGTGCGCCGACCAGGGCCCCTGCGAGCCCCATGTCCGTCAGTTGCCTCACCGCTCGGGGTGTGAGCCCGTCGCCGCACGTCTTGGGGCGCGGGAAGTGCTTCTTCTCGACCACGACCACGTCCCATCCCGCATCGGCCAGCCAGTATGTGCACGAGGAGCCCGCCGGGCCGGCACCCACCACCAGCACGTCGTGAAGCTCGATCTGCTTTCGCTTCGCGCGGCGGGGGCGTGGAGGGCGGGCGGAGGGCGCGCCCTGTCGCGGCCCGGGTGAAATAGCCTCGCCCATCTGGTAAAGCCTACGCTGAGGTCGGGCGATGCGGGTCGTCCGAGAGCGCTCGCTCCTGCGTGAGGCTCGGCCGAGAGGCCTCGAATTTCGCCAACAGTCGCTCTGGTGCAAAGATGAGTGGCGTCGGCCCCATACAGAGGTGAACGACCCGGCGAGGATCGGTCCGGAGGGCTGATAGGTGCGAATGGGAGGGGTGGCGCTTGCGCGTCGCGCCTGTAGTTCGAGTGTGAACGCGACGAGACGGCGGAGTGCAGATGGACGGGCAGACGGACACGAGGAGGTAGCAGGACATGAGGTACGACGGAGCCGAACTGGACGCCCTCGATCCCAATCTGTCCGAGGGGTTTCTCGAAAAGCTCCGATCTCACAATGTGAGCAGGCGGCGGTTCCTGGCCTATTGCGCAGGTCTCACCTCGCTTCTCGCACTACCGGTGTCGTTCACCACGTCTGTGGCTGAAGCGCTCGCAGCTACGGACCGTCCGCGGGTGATCTGGCTGGAATTCCAGGACTGCACCGGGTGCACCGAGTCGTTCTTGCGTTCCGACGATCCTGACGTTGGCCAGCTGATCCTCGACCTCATATCCCTCGACTATCACGAGACGCTCATGGCGGCTGCCGGTGACCAGGCGGAAGCGGCGAAGGCGACGGCCATGGCGAGCTCTGGGTACCTCCTGGTCGTCGAAGGCTCGATTCCGAACGGCGACGGAGGTGGCGCCTGCACGATTGCCGGGCGAGCCGCAACTGACCTCCTGGCCGAAGCAGCGAAGGGAGCCGGTGGGATCATCGCGGTGGGCACCTGTGCCACCTTCGGCGGCATCCCGAGGGCCCGGCCGAACCCGACCTCAGCGGCGGGTGTCGGCGATTTCGTGTCGGGTGTGCCCCTGGTGAACGTGTCGGGCTGTCCTCCGATCGCCGACAACATCACCGCGACGATCGCCCATTATCTGAGTTTCGGCTCCTTGCCGCCGACCGACGGGCTCAGCCGTCCACTGTTCGCCTACGGCGATCGCATCCACGACGACTGTCCTCGGCGGGGCCACTACGACGCCGGGCAGTTCGCTCTGGCGTTCGGCGATGAAGGGCACAGCGACGGGTGGTGTCTCTACCGGCTCGGGTGCAAGGGGCCTGACACGTTCAACAACTGCCCAGAGATCCGCTGGAACTCGGGGACGAGTTGGCCGGTCCAAGCCGGGCACGGCTGTATTGGCTGCTCACAGCCTGAGTTCTGGGACACGATGACGCCGTTCTACTCCACTCTCACTGATGTGCACGGATTCGGGGTCGAGGCAACTGCGAACGACATCGGGCTTGGTGTCGTCGCCGGGACTGCCGGGCTCTTCGTCGTTCACGGTGTGGGCAAGTCGATACAACATCGCGTCGCCGCCAGACACGCCGGCGCGACCGATGCACCCACAGCGGGGCCCGAGGCCCCCAGGGATCGTGAGGTGAGGTCATGAGCCAGCGTGTGGTGGTGGACCCGGTGACCCGGATCGAGGGTCATCTGCGTGTCGAGGTGCAGGTCGACGGTGGCCAGGTGACCGATGCCTGGTCGTCGGGAACCGCGTGGCGGGGGATCGAGGACATCATCGTCGGCCGGGATCCCCGGGAGGCGTGGCTGTTCGCGCAGCGCATCTGCGGGGTGTGCACCACCGTGCACGCGCTCGCCTCGGTGCGCGCCGTCGAAGACGCACTCGGGATACAGCCTCCTTTTGCGGCATCTCTGCTTCGTGACCTGATCGCCCACGCACAGTACATCCAGGACCACACGATCCACTTTTACCATCTGCAGGCATTCGACTGGGTGGACGTCGTGGCCGCGCTCAAGGCCGACCCAGCCAAGACGGCGACCATCCAGGCGTCGCTCTCGGACTATCCGAACAGCGGAGCGAGCTACTTCAAGGCCGTCCAGGCAAAACTCCAGACCTTCGTCAACGGGGGGAACCTCGGGCCCTTCACCAACGGCTACTGGGGTCACCCGGCCTACCGTTTGCCTCCGGAGGTCGACTTGCTCGCGGTGAGCCACTATCTCGACGCACTGACGTTCCAGAGGGATTTCATACGCATCCACGCCCATCTGGGGGGAAAGAACCCGCACCCGCAGACCTATCTCGTCGGTGGCGTCGCGCGCCCGATCGACCTGACCAGCGACGCCGCGTTGAACGACCAGGCTCTCGAGGAACTCCAGGTGCTCTTCCAGAGCGGGTTGGACTTCGTCAACCAGGTCCTGCTCCCAGATATTGTCGCCATCGCCTCGTACTATCCCGAGTGGGCGTCGATCGGTGGGGGGGTCGGCAATTACCTTGCCTTCGGGGACTTCTCCTCCACCGGCGCCCCCCCTCGAGGGGGCACCTCGAACAACGCGAGCCTCCTCTTCCCCGCCGGCGTGATCCACGGCCGGGACCTGTCGAAGATCGATCCGCTCGACCCGATGCTCATCAGCGAGGAGGTGGCGCGTTCCTGGTACACCTATCGGGCGGGCGATCAAAAGGCGCTCCAGCCCTACGAAGGCGAGACCACGCCGAACTACACGGGTCCGACGCCGCCCTATGCACAACTAGATGTGGATCAGCGCTATTCGTGGCTGAAGTCACCACGCTACGAAGGAGCAGTGATGGAGGTCGGTCCCCTCGCGCGCATGCTCATCGCATACGCCGACGGGCGACCGCGGGTGAAAGAGCTCATCGACGGCGCCCTCGGACAGCTTAACGTCGGGACCGATGCCCTGTTCTCCACTCTTGGACGGGTGCTTGCTCGGGGAGTGGAGACCGTCGTGGTCGCCGAGAACGCTCTTAACCTGCTCACGAAGCTGCGTGAGCAGATCGCCTCGGGCAACACGCAGACCTTCGACGACTCCAAGTGGGACCCGGGGACTTGGCCCTCTTCGGCCCGAGGTTTCGGGCTCCACGCAGGACCTCGCGGAGCGCTCTCACACTGGGTGGAGATCTCCGACGGCAAGATCTCGAACTACCAAGTCATCGCTCCGACGACGTGGAACGCCGGGCCACGTGACGCAGCCGGCAACCCAGGCCCTTACGAAGCGTCGCTCGTCGGAACGCCGGTTGCGGACCCGACCCAGCCGCTCGAGATCCTGCGCACGATCCACTCGTTCGACCCGTGCATCGCCTGTGCAGCGCACATCCTCGATGCTGGTGGGAACGAGATCCTTCGGGTCCAGGTCCAATGACCACCACCGCAGAGCCGACCGCGCCGCCCGCGCGAGGCGCGCCGTCAGAAGGAAGCCCATCAGAACAGAACACGATGGCGGCGCCAGCCAGGGGGGCGTCGGTACCGTCGGTGTCAGACGAACAGGACGGCGAAGAGGAGCTCGTCCGGGTCAAGGTCTGGGACTTTCCGGTGCGGATGCTCCACTGGATGCTCGTTGGCAGCATTGTCGTGCTGTCGGTCACCGGCTTCTACATCGCCACCCCACTGTTCGGCTCGTCGAGCGCATCGGGCTACACGATGGGGATCGTTCGCACGATCCACATAACGACGGGCTGGATCTTCGCGACTACCCTCGTGGCGAGGATCTACTGGGCGTTCGTCGGCAACCGGTGGGCGCGCTGGAACCAGCTACTTCCCTTCCGGCGCGAGCGCTTGGCGAAGATCCGCCCGAGCGTCGAGTACTACCTCTTCCGCAAGCTCGAAGCACCCCCTGTGGTCGGTCACAACCCACTGGCCGGCGCGACGTATGTCCTGCTCTTCTGCATGTTCATCCTGCAAGCGATCACCGGGTTTGCCCTCGAGGCTCTCTCGAACCCGCATGGGCTGATGTGGGACCTGACCGGATGGGTCTACAGCATCGTGCCGATCCCAGAAGTCCGGCTGTTCCACTATCTCGTCATGTTCTGCACCTTCGGCTTCATCATCCACCATGTGTACTCCGGCGCCATGGTCGACAGGGAGGAGCGTTCCGGGGAGATTTCCTCGATGTTCACCGGCTGGAAGATTCTCCCCCGCAGCCGAGTCGAGGCAGAAGAAGCAGAGCTGGCCCGTATGGATCACCAGTCCCTTCATGCCCGGCGGACAACCGCACCGACCGGGAGCAAGAACTTCGCGTGAAGGTCACCGGACGTTCCGAGCGCTCAAGCATCTTGGTGCTCGGCGTGGGCAACATCCTCTACCGTGACGAGGGTGTCGGTGTGGCGGCAGCGGCTGAGCTTGCGACGCGCGACCTCCCCGGCGTCGAGGTGCTCGACGGAGGCACGCTGGGTCTCTCGCTGTGGGGCGAGGTGGAGGGCCGTGAGAGCCTTCTCCTGCTCGATGCCGTAGCCGGGCGTGACGAGCCACCGGGTTCGGTCATCGTGCTCGGGCCCGAGGCCATACAGAAGGAGCTTCGCCTGTGCTTGTCCGCGCATCACCTTGGCGTCTCTGAGGTTCTCGCTACCGCGTCACTGGCCGGTCGAGCGCCCGAGCGCGTGGCTGTTATCGCGATGGTGCCATCCTGCATGGACCTCGGCCTGGGGCTGAGCCCCGTCGCCGAAGCAGCGCTCGGAGGAATGGTGGAGCAGGCTGTTCACGTGCTCGAGGACTGGGGGGTGCTCGCCCATGCATGAATGGGGCCTCGTGGCGGGCGCGATCTGTGAGCTGGAGTCCCACACAGCTGGGCGGTCGCCTCGCAGGGTCACGCTTCGACTCGGCCCGGGTGCAGACGATGACACGGTGCGCGCCGCCTGGGAACGGCTCACTGCGAATGGACCATTGCGCAGATCTGAGCTCGTGGTAGAGCACGACGAGGACCTCCTACGCTGCCTCGGCTGCGGCGTCGAGTACCGCGGGCAGCTTCCCGAACCCTGTCCGGATTGCCATGGCGACGGTCTTGTCATCGCAAGAGCTGCCGACCTCATGGTGTGCAGCTGTCAAGCACCTGAGCCAGAGCGGTCCGAACGGCCAGGGGCGACTCCCTCCGGAGGCAACTCATGACAGGTGCAACGGATCTCGCCGCCGCCGCGCTTGCAGCGTTCCAACGAGTGCACGAGACGGCTTTCACGGGAGACAAAGCAGTCAACGCTGCTCTCGAGGTCGCCGTGACCGACGTGCTGGTCGCCGGCGACACACCGACGATCGTGCTCTTGACGCCGTGGACACTGAACGGGCTTGCCTTCCCGCCCGATGACCGCCTGCCAGAGCACTGTGAAGTCGCAGGCAAGACTCGGCAGGTGTACCGCAACAGCTTGGCTGGGCTCGGGGAGTACTACTCGGTCAACCTCGTCCCAAACGTGTCGACGATCGCATCTCAACACGAGGCCCTCACCCTCGCGCACAGCTTTGCCGAGCCGTGGCGGGACGTGGTTGCTCGATTGCGTGGCGCGCTGTCTGTGGCGAATCCCACGCGCCGCCGGTTGCTCGATCCAAGAGCGTGGGGACAATGAGCGAGGTGTCCCGATGTGCATAGGTGCTCGGGGACGACTCGTCGAGATCCTGAGCGAAGAGCTTGGGCTAGCGACGGTCGAGGTCGAAGGCGTTGCGCGCTGCGTCAGTCTCGCGATGCTTCCCGACGAGGACGTGGAGCCCGGAGATTGGGTGCTTGTCCACGTCGGTTTTGCCGTGGCCAGGATCGACGAGCAAGAAGCCTGCTGAACGAGCGCTTCCAGCCTTCGGTTGCTCCGTGGCTGGAAGCGGCATCCGAGGATCCGAGAGACTGCTCCAAGAGCCGGCAGGTCGTGGGCGCGAGCTGGCAGGGTCGTGTCCACGAGCTGGCAGGGTCGCGTATGGGAGCTGGCGGGGACGCGTATGGGAGCTGGCGGGCGACGATAGGGTGAACGTTGTGCGGAGGGCGCCCATCGCAGGATCGGAACCGGCCATGGCGACCATGAAGGTCCAGCTATGAACGACTACCTGCCGATCATTGTGCTGCTCGTGCTGGGCGTCGTGTTCGCGGCCCTGTCGTTCGTCGCTTCGAGCCTCTTCGCGCCGCGCAAGCGGCCGACTGTGGCCAAGCTCGCGCCTTACGAATGCGGCATCGTCCCCGACCGTGAGCTGCCCCAGCGCTTCCCCGTGCGCTTCTACCTCGTAGCGATGATCTTCATCATCTTCGACATCGAGATCGTCTTCCTCTATCCGTGGGCTGTGGTGTTCCACCAGCTGCGAGCGTTCGGTCTGGTCGAGATACTCGTGTTCGCCGCGGTCGTGTTCGTCTCGTTCATGTATCTCGTGAGCCACGGCGCGCTCGACTGGGCCCCCGCAAAGCGATTGCGACCGGCCATAGGAGCGCGCACCACCGAGTCGACCGTCACCCGTGTCGGCTCGCGTCCCAAGTCCCAGATCCACGAGGCGGCCTGAGGAGCGAGGCGGCATGGGGCTCGAGGACCTCCAGCACAATTTCCTGACAGGCCGACTCGAGGACCTGGTCAAATGGGCCCGGCGCAACAGTGTTTGGCCGGCGACCTTCGGCCTCGCCTGCTGCGCGATCGAGATGATGGCCACCGGGGCGGCCGACTTCGACATAAGCCGGTTCGGGATGGAGGTCTTTCGTGCATCTCCTCGCCAGGCCGACCTGATGATCGTCGCCGGGCGGGTATCGCAGAAGATGGCCCCCGTCCTGCGCCAGGTCTACGACCAGATGATGGAGCCGAAGTGGGTCATCTCCATGGGGGTATGCGCGTCGACGGGCGGGATGTTCAACAACTATGCGATCGTCCAAGGCGTCGACCAGGTGGTACCCGTCGACGTCTACGCGCCCGGTTGTCCTCCGGGCCCGGAGACCTTGTTGCACTCGATACTCACGCTGCACGAGAAGATCCGTACGGGCGCGATCACCCGTCGGCGTTCCACTGGGCCCGGGCGTCCGGAGGAGACGACCGGGTTCCTGACCGAAAGGCCCGACGCCATCCGGCTGGGGACGCCGCGTTGATCTCGAGCGCCGGGGTCGGCGCGACACGCGGCCCGTCGCAGTCCCGAGCGGTCGGCCCCGCCGGCTCTTCCCTCTGCGGTCCTCGCCTGACGGGGCCAGTGTCATTGCCTCCAGGGGTCGTATCGGGAGCCTCGAGATCCGGACAAGAGCTGCTGTTCGCTCCGAGGTCGTGCTACCACGAGCTCGTCGATGCGCTTCGCGCCGGAGGGTTCGAGATGCTCACGGACCTCACCGCGGTGGACTACCTGACGCATCCGGGGCGCGCTCTTCAGCCGGAGATCCCACCCGAGCGCTTCGAAGTGGTGGCCAACCTGCTCTCTTTGAGCCGCAGCAGCCGGGTGCGCGTGCGTGTGCAGGTACCGGAGCTCGACCCCGTGGTCGACACGTTGTGGGATATCTACCCGGGCGCTGAGGCGATGGAGCGCGAGGTCTACGACATGTTCGGCATCGTCTTCACCGGCCACCCCGACCTCACGCGGATCCTCATGCCGGAGGACTGGGAGGGCCACCCGCTTCGCAAGGACTACTCGGTGGGCCGGGTGCCGGTGCAGTTCAAGGAGGCGCCGGGGCCGAGATGAGCCGTGACGACCTGCACATCGAGACGACCGAGGGGGCCCAGGAGCTACATGCGCGCGAGAAGACCTCCCCCGACGAGCTGCGACGCGAGCTCGGCTCGGTGCTGCGCCGCCCCGAGGGGACGGGGCCGGGAGGGCCCGAGGGGGAGCTCGGCCCTTTCGATCCCAGCGTCTTGGACATGGAGCGGACCGGCGAAGACTCGATGATCATCAACTTCGGCCCGCAGCACCCCTCTACCCACGGAGTGCTGCGCCTCATGATGGAGCTCGACGGGGAGACCGTCGTCCGCTCGAAGCCCATCATCGGCTACCTCCACACCGGGATGGAGAAGACGGGGGAGGAGCTCACCTACCAGCAGGGCGCCACGAACGTGACCCGCATGGACTATCTCTCGCCCCTCACGAACGAGCTCGTCTTCTCCATGGCCACCGAGGCCCTGCTCGGCATCGAAGTGCCGACGCGGGCGGTGTGGGCGCGGATGTTGCTCGCGGAGCTGCAACGGATGTCGTCGCACCTCACGTTCCTGGCGACGAACGGCATGGACTTGGGATCGACCACGATGATGATCTTCGGGTTCCGCGAGCGCGAGATGGTCCTCGCCTTCTTCCAGAAGGCCACCGGCCTGCGTATGAACCACAACTTCATCCGTCCAGGTGGAATAGCAGCGGACCTGCCGGACGGGTGGGAGGATGACGTCGAGCTCATCTGCGACAATATCTTGGCCCGGCTCGACGACTACGACGAGCTCTTCACCCGCCAGCCCATCTTCCGTAAGCGCACGGAAGGCGTCGGAGTGATAACGGCCGAAGAGGCGATCGCCTTGTCCGCCACCGGGCCGATCCTGCGTTCGACAGGCATCGCCTGGGACCTGCGCCGCACGACGCCGTACCTCGCCTATGACGAGGTGAATTTCGACGTCATCATCGGCACGTATGGCGACAACTTCGACCGTTATGCCATCCGCATCAACGAGATTCGTGAGTCGATCCGGATCGTGCGTCAGGTGCTCGAGCGCATGCCTGGGGGCGACTACCGCGTGCAGGACAAGAAGGTGACCCCCCCACCACGTGCTCGGATCGACGAGTCCATGGAGGCTCTCATCCACCATTTCAAGTTGTTCACCGAGGGGTTCAAGGTCCCCGAGGGCGAGGTGTACACGGCCATAGAGTCCCCAAGGGGTGAGATCGGCTGCTACATGGTCTCCGACGGCTCGGCGAAGCCGTACCGGATGCACGTCAGGGGGCCGTCTTTTGTCAACCTCCAGAGCCTGGCGGTGATGCTGCGCGGAGGTTTGGTGGCCGACGCCATCGCCACCATGTCGTCGGTGGACCCTGTCATGGGCGACGTCGACCGGTGAGCGGCCACCTCTCGCCCGAGGTGGTAGAGCGCGCCCATGAGCTGGTCGCGCTCTACCCTCATTCGCGCTCGGCTCTCATACCCGTCTGCCATCTGGCACAGGAGCAGGACGGCTGGCTGAGACCCGAGGCGATCGCCGAGATAGCCCAGATCGTGGGCCTCCAGCCCGCCGAGGTGATAGGTACCGCCTCTTTCTACGAGATGCTGCGCACCGAGCCGGTGGGCATCTACGTGATCTCGGTGTGCACGAACATCGCGTGCATGCTGCGTGGCGCCTATGAGCTGCTCGATCACGCCCAGGAGGCGCTGGGCACGCGCCCGGGGTCCACCACCGCCGATGGCATGTTCACCCTCGAGGACGTCGAGTGCATCGCCGACTGCGGGCGAGCGCCCTGCCTCGCCGTCAATCACCGGTTCTTCGGGAACGTCACCGACGAGACCTTCGACGTCCTCGTCGACGACCTGCGAGCGGATCGTCTGAGCGGGGACGTGCCGCCTCACGGGACCCTACTCCGGGTGCGTCGTGAGGGCCGCTTGCGCGTGGACGAGGATGCTATCTCCGCCGGGCGCCGGGCAGCTGCTCCGTCGGCGGCACCGCGAGCCGGCGCACGCCGCTCCGCCCCGGAGGCCGTTGCGGGAGGGGGACGCCCGGTGGCTGGCACCGAGGCGCTGCGCATCCTCACCTCGAGGTTGGACTACGACGACTCGCACACCCTCGAGCGCTACCTGGAGAGCGGTGGATACGAAGGACTTCGAAAGGCGCTGTCGATGGCTCCAGAGGAGGTGGCGGCCGCGGTCGAAGCCATCAGCCTGCTCGGACGGGGGGGAGCGGGTTTCCCGGCGGGACGCAAGTGGTCGATGCTGCGCAAGGCATCCACGACCTACCTGGTGGTGAACGGCGACGAGAGCGAGCCCGCCACCTTCAAGGACCACCTGCTGCTAGAGCGCGACCCGCACCAGCTCGTCGAGGGAGCGGTCATATGCGCCTACGCGATCGGCGCGGCACGTGTCTTCGTCTACGTGCGCGGCGAGTTCGCGCTCGGCCTCGAGCGTGTCCAGAAAGCGGTGAACGAGGCCTATGCCTACGGCGCGTTAGGACGCGACATCTTCGGCTCGGGCTTCTCGTTGGACGTAGTGGTCCACCCCGGCGCCGGCGCCTACATATGCGGGGAGGAGACCGCCCTCTTGGAGAGCCTCGAAGGAAAGCGCGGCTTCCCCCGCATCAAGCCCCCGTACTTCCCCGCTTCCATCGGGGTCTATGGCGAGCCCACAGTGGTCAACAACGTTGAGACACTGTCCAATCTCCCTTGGGTGCTCGTGCACGGCTCGGAGGCCTACACGTCATTGGGAGAGGGACGCTCTACGGGCACTCGGCTCTTCGCTCTGTCCGGCCACGTGCGCAGGCCCGGTGTGTACGAGGTGGAGATGGTGAAGACGACATTTCGCGACCTCATATACGCGCCGGCCCTGGGTGGGGGCATCCCCGGGGACCGTGAGCTGAAGGCTTTCATTCCCGGCGGCGCCTCGGCACCCTGGTTCGGTCCTGAGCAGCTCGATCTTCCGCTCGGGCAGGACGAGGTGGCCGCGCAGGGCTCCATGCTCGGCTCAGGCTCGGTGGTCGTGATGGACTCGTCCACGTGCGCGGTTCGAGCGGCGTGGCGCATCACTCGCTTCTTCTGGCGCGAGTCGTGCGGCCAGTGCACTCCCTGTCGGGAGGGCAGCGGTTGGCTCGAGAAGGTCCTTCGGCGGATCGAGGACGGGCGCGGGCGAGAGGGCGATCTCGACCTGCTGATGGACGTCTGTGACAATCTTGCTCCGGGGGTCTCGTGGCCACCGCAGCAGACGACGATCTGTGTGCTCGGCTCCTCGATCCCGTCGTCGATCGCCTCGGGCATCAGAATGTTCCGCGACGAGTTCGAAGTCCACATAAAAGACGGGAGGTGCCCCTTTGGCTAGCCCTCCCGTCTTCGACCCTACGGTCAGTTCGCACCACGGCATTGCCCCCATGCGCGAGGGCGCGGTGACTTTCAGCCTCGACGGGCGCGAGGTGACAGCGGGCGCAGGGGAGTTCCTCATCGCAGCAGCCGAACGGGCTGGGGTGTTCATCCCCCGCTTCTGCTACCACCCGCGCATGAAGCCGGTGGGCATGTGCCGGATGTGCCTCGTGGAGGTGTCCGGACCACGCGGGCCGACCCTGCAGCCTGCGTGCTACGTCCCGGTGGCCGATGGCATGGAGGTGGTGACCAGCTCGGAGAAGGTGCGAAAGGCACAAGACGGCGTGCTCGAGTTCCTCCTCGTCAACCACCCGCTCGACTGCCCGGTGTGTGACAAGGGCGGTGAGTGCCCTCTCCAGGACCAGACCTACTCCTACGGGCCGGGTGAGAGCCGCTTCGTGGAGGAGAAGAGGCACTGGTCCAAGCCAATCGCACTCTCCGAGCTGGTGCTCTTGGACCGGGAGCGTTGCATCCAGTGCGGGCGTTGTGTGCGCTTCGCCCTGGAGGTGGCGGGTGAGGCACAGATCGACTTCTTCGGACGCGGTGACCAGGTCGAGGTGAACGTCTTCGAGAGTGACTCGTTCACCTCCTACTTCAGTGGCAACACGATCCAGATATGTCCTGTGGGTGCTTTGACCGCGGCGCCCTACCGGTTCAGGGCGAGGCCCTGGGACCTCGAGCAGGTCGAGTCGACCTGCACGCTCTGTGCCTTCGGATGCCGAGCAGCTGTGCAATCCTCGGCCAACCGAGTCACGCGCTTGATCGGGATCGACAGCCCCCCGGTCAACCAGAGCTGGCTGTGCGACAAGGGAAGGTTCGGTTATGAGGCTGTGAACTCCCAGGACCGTCTTGTTGAGCCGTTGGTTCGTCGAACCGGTGCCGGCAGGCACGGGGAGCTCGAGCCGGCGACGTGGGACGAGGCATTGTCGGTCGTGGCCGATCGACTGTCGCAGGCTCGTGCGGAGCACGGCGCACAGAGCATCGCAGTGGTGGGTGGAGCCAGGCTGGCCAATGAAGATGCGTACGCGTGGGCGAAGCTCGCGAAATCAGTGATCGGCACGGACTGCGTCGATGCCCAGCTCGCGGACGGCCTTCCCGCCGAGGTCGTTCTCGGCTTGCCCCGGGCGACGATCGACGAGGTGTGCGCTGCGCGCTGCGTGGTCGTGCTGTCGGGCGACCTGCGCGAAGAGCTGCCGATGCTGTTCCTGCGCTTGCGGGGGGCGGTGGTCTCGGGCGGCGTCGAGGTCGTCGAGTTGACGCCGCGACCCACTGCACTCACTCCCTATGCCACTGCTTCGGTTCTCTACCGTCCCGGTGAGGCTGCCACGACGGCGCGCGCGTTGGTGAGCGGTTCCGCACCCCCGCGCTCTGTGAGCGAGGCCGTCTGGAGCCGCGCGATGAAGGCCCTGGCGGGTCCCATGGGCGCCTCCGGCACCAAGGGGATGTCCGAGGACATGCCCGGTGGCGGCGACCGGTCGCAGGTGAGCGGAGCCGAAGGATTCTCGACCCCACGCGATGCACAGATAACCGCAGGCGAAGGGGTGGTGGTCGTGATCGGGCGACCCTCACTCGCCGAACACTGCGAGCTCATAGCGGCCGCGGTGGTGGCGATGGCTGAAGCGTGGCCTTTTGCGCGCTTTCTCCCTGCCTTGCGCCGTGGCAACGTCATGGGTGCGCTGGATATGGGCCTCGCCCCGGGCGTCCTTCCCGGTCGCGTCTTGATGGACGAAGGCCGGGAGTGGTTCACAGGCGCATGGGGGTCGCTGCCCACCGAGCGGGGCCAGGACACCTCGGGCATCCTCAGCGCCCTCGCTGCTGGCACCATGGAGACCCTTGTGCTCCTCGGGGCCGACCCGCTTCGGGATTTCCCCGACGCCCAGCTGGCTGCCGAGGCGTTCGAGGGGGCGGCGTTCGTCGTGGCGGTAGACAGCTTCCTCTCACCCTCGGCGGAACGCGCCGATGTGGTGTTGCCGGTGGCGACGGTTCACGAGCGTGCAGGGACGACCACGAACATCGAGGGGAGGATCACGCGCCTTGGGCAGAAGTTGCTGGCGCCGGGACAGTGCCGGCCGGACTGGATGATCGCAGCCGAGCTCGCGCAGCGGCTGGGCGGAGACCTGGGGGTGACGAACGTCGCCGAGCTGTGGGACGAGATCGAGCGTCTGGCCCCTTCCCACGCAGGGATCACGCGTGCAGTGCTCGATCTTCCCGCGGCGCGCGACGGGATCGTGGTCCCCTTGGCAGCTTCCCGTGTGAGCCTCACACGTAGGGAGATGCCCGAGCGCTTCGACCCGATGGCGACGCCGGGCATCGCGTCGGTGGAGGTCCAAGGTGCCCCGCTCCGAGCCGGTGTCGCCGGAGGAGGGCGCGTAGGAGACGGCCTGGCTCGACCGACCGGTTCTTCCCGGCCCCGCACGATTGGCTGGCCGCAGGCGCTCGAGGCGGCGCGAGTGCCCCCGATGGACAGCTATTCGCTGCGGCTGGTCGTTCCGCGCAGGCTGTACGACGACGGCGTGACGCTCGGAGCATGCAAGTCGCTTGCTGCGCTCACACCGTCGGCAGTCGTACGTGTGAATACGCATGACCTCGACCGCATGGGGCTTTCCACCGGCGACAGTGTCCGCGTGCGTTCTTCGCGCGCCTCTTTGGTACTCGATGCTGTCGCCGACGACGGCATTCCACGGGGAACTGCGGAGATCGGGTTCAACCTCGATGCCGGCGACGGAGCCGGCGCGTCCTCCTTGGTGGACGCGAGCCAGCCCGTGGCAGACGTGCGTCTGGAGACGCTGTGAAGACCCGCCCGGTCCTGGGGACACGGTGCCGTCCGCAGTGATGACCGGTGCGTTGTCGCATGTTCTCGCCCTAGACCCTCTCTACGCGCATGGCGTGCACTGGGTCGAGCTGCTCATCGTGGTGCTCAAGGTCGTAGTCGCCTTCGCCGCCCTGATGTTGTCGGTAATGCTCATGGTGTGGTTCGAGCGGAAATTGGTCTCGGACATGCAGGCCCGAATAGGTCCAAACCGAGCTGGTCCGTGGGGGCTGATGCAGGCTCTGGCCGACGGGATCAAGCTCTTCTTCAAGGAAGACCTGCTTCCGGACCGTTCGGACCGCTTCGTGTTCAAGCTGGCGGCGTATCTCTCGATCGTGCCGGCCTTCCTGGCTTTCGCCATCGTGCCCGTGGGGGGTCTGGTCACGATCGCCGGTCACACCTTCGAGCTGCAGGTGGCCGACCCCCCGATCGGAATCCTGTTCCTTCTTGCCATGTCGTCGGTGTCGGTATACGGCGTAATGCTCGCAGGCTGGTCCTCAGGGTCGAAGTACCCGCTGCTCGGATCGGTGCGGGCTTCGGCGCAGATGATCTCCTACGAGGCGGCCCTGGGTATGTCGGTCATCGTTGTGGTCCTGCTCACCGCCACGACCACGAGCGTCGTGGGGTCGCTGTCCACCCGCGCGATCGTGAACAGCCAGAGTCACACCTTCTTCGCCAGCTGGAACCTGATCCGCACCGGGATAGTCCCCTTCGTGCTCTTTCTGGTGGCGATCACCGCCGAGCTCCAGCGGCCCCCGTTCGACCTGGCCGAAGCCGACACCGAGATCGTCGGCGGGTTCAACACCGAGTACTCGTCGATCCGGTTCGGCATGTTCTTCATGGCCGAGTTCATGAACGTGATCACGATGTCCGCGGTGGTCGTCACCTTGTTCTTCGGCGGTCCCGACGGTCCCACGGCGCACGTCTATGTGCTGTCTTGGCTGATCCCGGTCCTGTGGTTCTTGGGAAAGACGTTCGTCTTCTTGTTCCTCTACGTATGGATCCGTGCCGCCCTACCGAGGCTTCGCTACGACCAGCTGATGAACCTCGGCTGGAAGGTGCTCATACCGGTCTCTTTGGCCTGGGCGCTCGTGGTGGCTGCGGCGATCGTCGGGCGGTGGTGGTTCGTCGGGGTGATCGCAGGGCTCGTGCTGGGCGGCGGCCTGCTGGCTCGCTCGCTCTTCGTGGGATCCGCCCGGGGCGACTCCATCGGCTCTTACGCCTCCGGGCCGCACGGAGCAGAAGGACCGAGATGAGCCTGCGCGACGACTTGCGTGAGCGTCTGAGCTTCCTTGGTGGATTCAAGGTCACCCTTCTGCAGATGACGCGCCCGCGCGTCACGTCGCAATACCCGCTGGAGAAGAAGCCTAAGCCGATCCGATTCCACGGGCGCCACGTCCTCAACCGTTACGAGGACGGGATGGAGAAGTGCATCGGGTGCGAGTTGTGTGCGGGGGTCTGTCCGGCCGACTGCATTTACGTTCGTGGTGCCGACAACCTCCCGGACGACCCCGTATCTCCCGGCGAGCGCTACGGCTACGTGTACGAGATCAACTATCTGCGCTGCATCCATTGCGACATGTGCGTGGAAGCGTGCCCGACGGAGGCGATCACCGAGTCGAAGCTCTTCGAGTTCTCCTTCACGAACCGGGCGGACGCCATCTACACCCGCCACGAGCTGCTGGTCGACGACGAAGGGTGTCCTAGGCGGCTGCCCTGGGAGGACTGGCGCGAGGGCGACGACCTGCACACTTCGGCGTGGATGCGTGCGACCTCTCCGTCTGGCGACGCCTCCTATGAGGGGCGCGTGCAGTGGTCGGGCGAGCTGGGCTACGGCGTACGCGCGCCGGAGAGTGGACAGAGCGGCCGCCGCGACGACGAGGCGACCGGTGTCCGCGAGATCCGAGACATCTACCACCTGCACCTCGACGACGCCGACCGGCCCCCGCATATGCAAGGGCGTCGAGGAGCCCTGAACAGAGCGAGGGCGAAGGTAGTGCTGCGGCGTAGAGCGAAGGCCCGCAGACGGGACAAGAAGTGACCTGCGGCATGCTCGGCGTGCTCGTCGTGCAGGTCGCGGTGGCCACGAAGGTCGACGCGGCGGTTTTCGCCATAGCTGCTTTCTTCGTCTTGGTGGGTGCGATCGGCGTGGTCGTGGCGCGCAACCCCGTCCACGCGGCCCTGATGCTTGTGATGACGTTGTTCGGGGTGGCGGTGCTGTTCGTGGAGCAACAGGCGAACTTCCTGGCTGCCGTGCAGGTCATCGTCTATGCAGGCGCGATCGTGGTGCTGTTCTTGTTCGTCATCATGTTCCTCGGGGTCGACCGGCGCGAGAACATCGCCTTCGAGCCTCTTCGCGCTCAGCGCCCGCTTGCCGTGGGCCTGGTGGCGTCGGGCCTGGCTGGACTGCTCCTGCTCGGCGTGGCCGCCCATTGGTCGGTGGGAGCACACTCGGTGGCCGGCCAGCTGAGGGGCCAGCCGGGTGGCGACGTCGCCGCTCTCGGCCGCGCGGTGTTCACCACGTACCTGTTCCCCTTCGAGGCGACTGCCGCTCTGCTCGTGATCGCGGTGGTGGGCGCCGTGGTGCTCGTCCGCAGACCGCCCCAGGCGCGCCGTCCCGACAGGGAGCAGGCGGCCGCTCCCGGTGGTGACGGGCCGCCCGGTGATCGCACAGCAGGTGACGTCGTGGGGGACCCGATGGACGCACTGGCCCAAGCGGTGGCCAACGCCGTGGCGTCGGGGCTCGTGTCCCTTCCGGAGGACCTTCCAGAGGGCCAGCGCCAGGAGGAGCCGGTAGGGGAGAGTGCGGCCCCATGAGCCTGTCCGGCAACTGGTACCTGGCGCTGTCCGCGGTGCTCTTTGCAATCGGCGCCTTCGGCCTTCTTGTGCGCCGCAACGTGTTGGTCATGTTCATGTGCGTCGAGCTGATGCTCAACGCGGCCAACCTGACCCTGGTCACCTTCGCCCGCATGCTCAACGACATCGGCGGGCAGGCACTGGTGTTCTTCGTCTTGGTCGTTGCCGCTGCCGAGGTGGTGGTGGGCCTCGGTATCGTCGTGGCCATCTTCCGAAGGCGCTCGGGTGAAGGGACGACCGCCGACGACCTGCACATCATGAAGGGCTGACAGAGCCGCACGACCCGCGGCCTACCCACCATGCTCCATAGCGCCTACCTGATGCCGCTGCTGCCGCTAGCAGGCTTCGTCGTCCTCGCGACCTGCGGAAGGCGTCTCGGGGACCCCCTCGCAGGCTGGATCGGCACGCTCAGCGTGGCCGGGTCCTTCGTGGTCGCCAGCGTCACTTACGCGGGATTGCTTCAGAGGCCCGGCGGTCCTCAGCGCGAGGTCGTACAGACCTGGTTCAGCTGGATCGGAGTCGGTGGCCTCCAGGTGAAGGCCGCGCTGCTGGTCGACCCACTGTCTGTGACTATGGCTCTCTTCGTCACCTCGGTCAGCGCTCTGATCCACCTGTACTCGATCGGGTACATGCACGGCGACGCCGACTACCCGAAGTTCTTCGTGTACATGAACCTCTTCGTCACCTCGATGCTGCTGCTCGTCTTGGGCAACAACCTCCTCGTCACGTTCGTGGGTTGGGAAGGGGTGGGGGTCTGCTCCTATTGGCTGATCTCCTTCTGGTTCGAGCGCGACTCGGCGGCGAGTGCTGGCCAGAAGGCGTTCCTGTACAACCGGCTTGCCGACATGGGCTTCCTCGTTGCGATCTTCCTCGTCTTCTCCAAGACAGGGACGCTCGACTATCTGGGTGTCTTCTCGCACCTCCAGGCGATCACTCCCGGGGCCCGTACCGCGATCGTCTTGCTGCTTTTTGTGGCCGCGTGCGGCAAGTCCGCCCAGATTCCGTTGTTCCCCTGGCTGGCCGACGCCATGGAGGGCCCGACTCCGGTCTCCGCCCTCATCCACGCGGCGACCATGGTGACCGCGGGCGTGTACCTGATGTGCCGCGTCAGCCCTCTCCTCGCGCTGTCGCATCCGGCGCAGCTCGTGGTGGGAAGCGTGGGCGCGGCCACTGCCTTTGTCGCGGCACTCATCGCTTGCGCCCAGCAGGACATCAAGAAGGTGCTCGCCTACTCGACCGTGTCCCAGCTCGGCTACATGTTCCTGGCCGTCGGGACCGGCGCGTACGAGGCGGCGATATTTCTGATGGTCGCCCACGCCTTCTTCAAGGGACTGCTGTTCCTCGGGGCAGGGTCGGTGATACACGGCCTGCGAGACGAGCAGGACCTGAAGCGCATGGGGAACCTGCGCCGCTACATGAAGCTGACCTTCTTCACCTTCGGGATCGGCTGGCTGGCCATCGCCGGGATCCCGCCCCTCTCGGGTTTCTGGGCCAAGGGCGACATACTGACCAACGCGTTCGCCCGCTACCCGGCGCTGTGGGCGATCGGGCTTCTCACCGCTGCGCTCACCGCCTACTACATGAGCAGGCTGGTGGCTCTGGCCTTCTACGGCGACGACCGCTGGCGAGAGGCCCTTGCCCGACCCGACCGGAGCGCCGAAGGCGCCGGCAGCTCCGTGCCTCACGAGGCGCCCTGGGTGATGGCCCTCCCGCTCGTTGTCCTCTCGGTGCTCGCGTTCTTCGCAGGCGCGCTGTCTTTGCCATGGCACCCCGCCTGGGACCCGCTTCGGTGGCTGGGTCCGGTGTTCGGAAGCAATCTCTATTCTCCGGTGCAGTCCGCGGGCACCAAGTGGGCGCTCGCGATCGCCGACGCTCTGGTGGCACTGGTGGGACTGGGCGTCGCGTTACCGCTTTGGATCAGGCGGTCCGAGCGGCCGGCCCTCGAGCCGCCGGCCCTGCGGCAGGCCCTTTACCTCGACGACGTCTATGACGCGACGCTCGGGCGCCCCTCGGAAGCGTTTGCCCACTTCGCGGCCGTGGTGGTCGATAACAGGGTGATAGACGGCGCAGTGAACGGCGCGGGCCGTCTCGTGCGCGCGGCAGGAGGAGCTCTGAGACGGGTGCAGACCGGGTTCGTGCGCCAGTACGCGCTGGGGATCATGCTGGGTGCGGTTGTCCTGCTGGCATGGATGGCTTCGAGGGCGCTGTCATGACACACGACTCGGCCTTTCCATTTCTTACTGTGCTCGTGCTGTTGCCGGCAGGTGCGGCTGTGGTCGCAGCCCTCGTGCCAAGGAATCTCTCCGAGCGCACCGCTCGCCTGGTTGTCAGCGGGGTCGGGCTGGCGGGGACTCTGGCCACGCTCGCGCTCGCGATCACGATCACCGTTAGCTATCAGGCCGCAGGCGGTGGGTACCGGCTGGTGAGCCGTCACGAGTGGGCCTCCTCCCTCGGGATCTCTTGGCACCTCGGCGTGGACGGGATCTCACTGTTCCTGATCCTGATGGCCGCCGTGTTGTTCCCGCTCGCTTTGGTCTCGAGCCGCGTGCGCCACCAGCGGCGCGCCTATGTGGCCTGGATGCTCCTGCTCGAGGCCGGGTGCATGGGGAGCTTCGTGGCGCTCGACTTGGTGCTGTTCTTCTTGTTCTTCGAGCTGACCCTTGTGCCGGTGTACTTCGTGGTCGCAGGGTGGGGGTTCGCACGCCGCGGGTACGCGGCGATCAAATTCTTTGTCTACACGTTCTTGGGCTCCGCGTTCCTGCTCGTCGGGATCGTGGCGTTGGCCTTCATCCACGAACACCAGACCGGTCGGCTCACCTTCGACCTCGTGGATCTGACCGCTACCCACCTCGGGCTTGCCTCGCAGGTGTTGCTGTTCCTGGCGTTCACAGCTTCATTCGCGGTGAAGGTGCCGATCTTCCCGTTCCACACCTGGTCACCTGACGCGTACGCCGAGGCCCCCGTGGCGGGATCGGTGATCCTCGCCGGGGTGATGGCCAAGATGGGGACCTACGGCATCGTGCGCTTCGATTTGACCTTGTTCCCTAGGGCGGTGGTCGACCTGGCGCCTTTGCTCCTCACCCTGGGAGTGATCGGGATCATCTACGGAGCGGTTGTGGCGGCCGCGACAAGAGACCTGAAGCGCCTCGTCGCGTACTCGTCGCTCGCGCAACTGGGGTTCATCGTGCTCGGCACCTTCGCTCTCAGCACCCAAGGGTTGTCCGGGAGCGTGCTGCAGATGGTGAACCACGGGCTCATCGTGGCCGTCTTGTTCATAGTGATCGGCTTCATCTACGAACGGCGCGGCACCTGGCAGACCTCTGAGCTTCGCGGGCTGCAGCGTGGCGCCCCGGTGCTGGCCGCGGTGTTCACGGTGGGGATGATGGCTTCGATCGGCTTGCCCGGTCTGAACGGGTTCGTCGGGGAGCTGCTCATCCTTCTGGGCACCTTCCTCACGCATCGCTGGTGGGCTGTGGTTGCGACCGCGGGAGTGGTGCTGGCGGCGATCTACCTGCTTTGGGCCTACCAGCAGGCTTTCCACCACGAGCCGGACCCACAGAGCCCCACCACTCGAGACCTGTCCTGGCGAGAGGGGTTGGTGGTCGCCCCGCTCGTGGTGATCATCTTCTTCCTCGGCATTTACCCCAAGCCGGTCCTCGATCGCATCACACCCTCTGTGAACCTGCTCATCCACCGGGTCGAGACCGCCACCTCCACTCACCAGCCTTCGGTCGCCACTGGCGGGTCTCACCCTGGCACCCCGGTGCGGGTCCAGGTGGGCGGTTCACCATGAGGGTCCTCGTGCTTGGCGCGGCGGCCGGACATCTGGCTCTGCCGAGGATCGACTATTACTCTGTTCTTCCCGAGCTCGTGCTGCTCGGAGGGGCGCTGGTGATGCTCGCTGTCTCGTCGCTGATGCGCCGGGACCTTCGCCCCTCGGTCACGACGGGGCTCGCGATCTCGGCCGGTCTGGCGAGCCTGTCGCTATCTCTGCTCCAGTGGTTCCAGGTCTCCGGTCGCGGCGGCAACCCCCACGTCACCATCGCGGGGGCTGTGGTCCAAGACGGGTTCAGCGCGCTCGTTTCCGTGCTCGTCTCGTGCGCTGTCGTGCTGTCGGCGCTGGTGATGGACGGCTGGACGCGCCGCGAAGAGGTGATGGGGCCCGAGCTGCAGATCCTCATGCTGGTTTCGGCGTCGGGGGCGATGATCATAGGGTCGGCCAACGACCTTGTAGTCGTCTTCCTCGGTCTCGAGATCATGTCGATCGCGCTCTACGTCCTGGCAGCACTGAACCCGTGCCGCGAGGAGTCCGGAGAGGCTTCGCTCAAGTACTTCGTCCTGGGGGCGTTCTCTTCGGCGGTGTTCGCCTATGGCATCGCCCTGGTCTACGGCGCCACGGGGACGACGAACCTCCCCCAGATCGCGGACTACCTCGCTCGCAACGTGCTGCTCCACGACGGCTTGCTCCTCGCGGGGCTGGCGTTCTTGCTGGTCGGATTCGGGTTCAAGGTGGCGGCGGTGCCGTTCCACCTGTGGACGCCGGACGTGTACCAGGGTGCGCCTAGCCCGGTGACTGGCTTCATGGCCGCGATCGCCAAGGCAGGAGGGTTCGCCGCGCTGCTCAGGGTCTTCGTGTCATCCTTCGGGCTCCTGCGCAGTGACTGGCAACCCGCTGTGTGGGTCATGGCCGCGATCACCCTCGTGCTCGGGGCGGTGCTCGCTCTCGTGCAGAGCGACATAAAGCGCATGCTGGCCTACTCGTCGATCAGCCATGCCGGCTTCGTGCTCCTCGGCCTGCAGGCGGCCACCGCTCGGGGGGTCGAGAGCTCGCTCTACTACCTTTTCGTTTACACGTTCATGGTGATCGGTAGCTTCGCAGTGGTAACGGTGATCGGGGGGCACGGCGACAGATCTCACGACCTCGCCCGCTATCGCGGCCTTGCCGCGACGCATCCTTTGCTTGCCGGATCACTGGCGGTGCTCTTGATGGCGCAGGCGGGGATTCCGTTCACCACGGGGTTCCTGGCCAAGCTGGAGGTGATCTCGGCGTCGGTCGGGGCGGGGTCTACGGCCCTGGCCGTGGTGGCGATGGTGAGCGCGGCCGTCGCCACCTTTTTCTACCTGCGAGTCATCCTGTTCATGTACACGCCGACCGGTAGCGTGCTGTCCCCGGCACCCGTGGGCGTTTCGGCACCGGGTTCGGTGTCGGGAGATGAGGGTGCCCCACTGCCTGTGGGCGCCGGCACGGCCCGCGAAGAGCTCGCGGACCCCTTCGCGGGCGGCGTTTTCGCGGGTGACCTGTCAGCTGGCGCCTCGCCGGCATCGGCACAGGGGGTTGGGGGCTGCGATGTGCAACCGGCACCCGACGCGCGCGGAGACGGGTTCGGCGACGAGCCGGACGCCCCAGGCGGTAAACGCGAAGTGGCCGACAATGCCGAAAGCTACCCGGCCGACGACGACGACCTGTTCCTAACAGGCGGGATCGCCTCCGCCATCGCCTTGTGTGTCGCGGTCACCGTGCTGTTCGGCGTCTGGCCCGCCCCGGTCCTGGACTTCGCTCACCGCGCGGCGCTCTTGTTCCTCCCCCACTGACCCGGACCAATGATCCTCGGCCTGTGAGCCCACCGATCCTCGATGTGTGAGATCGAAACCGAGGATCGTTGGTCGTGCCCGGGGTGTGAGACCGGTACTTCAGGGCCGCTTCTCTTTGCGCCATAGGAGTTCGAGTCCCGGCCAGTCCTCGGAGAGTGCAAGCGACCTTGACATCGAGATGACGGTCATGCGGGCAGGTCGAAGACTCGTTCCGCGTTGGCGTGCAGGAAGAGCTCGGTCGTCTCGGCGTCCAGGCCGAGAGTGTCGAGGCCCTCGAGGCAGTCGCGCGCGGGCCATGCCGGGTGGTTGGATCCGAACAACACCTTGCGCCGGCCGTGATCGCGCATGTACTGGACGAGCTCGCTCGGGTAACGGGAGGCCTTGTAGGCGGAGGTGTCGACGTAGACGTTGGGGTATTTGGTCGCGAGAGCGATGATCTCGGCCGTCCACGGAAAGCCGACGTGCCCAGCGACGACGGTCAGCTCCGGGAACTCGAGTGCGACGTTGTCGAGATAGGGGATGGGTCGCCCGGGCTCTGAGGGATGGAGGGGACCCGTGTGGCCGACCTGCGTGCAAAATGGGATCCCCAGCTCGATGCACTCGGCGTAAAGGGGGTAGTAGCGCCTGTCGTCGGGTGCCAGTCCCCAGAGCCATGGAACCACACGCAGCGCTTTGAACCCGAGATCGCGCACGCAGCGGCGCAGCTCCCTGACCGCATCCATGGGCCGAACGAGGTCCACCGATGCCACGCCCACGAGGCGGTCGGGGTACTGGGAGACGAACCTGGCCACCTCGTCGTTGCCGATCAGACAGCCCTTTGGTCCCCACCAGGCACACAGCATCCCTACGCGGACACCACCGTCGTCCATCGCCTTCAGCGTCCATTCGATCGGGAGGTCCTCGTCTGGAAGGCCTCCGTGCCACCAGGCTCGGAGGGAATCGAACATCGGTTCGGCCAGGAATTCCCGGTTCGGATGTTGCATCCACACATCTACAACGTTGCCCACCGGAGTTCTCTTGAGCTCGGTCATCACCGAAACGACGGCTGCGATCGGGTGAGCTCGAGTCGGTAACGCACGTCGGTGGCGACAAAGGCGTTCCAATCATGGAGCTTGCTGGTCCCGTCGCGACGCCATCCCATGTGCTCGTAGAAGTCCCGGGCGCGCGCGTTCGTCCCGAGCACCCACAAGATGGCGAGACGGTACCCGCCCCGCGCCAGCTCCTCCACGGATTCGTTCAAGAGTTTCGCACCTACGCCTCGATGCCACACCGAGGGGTCCAAGTACAGCGTCATCACCTCGCCCACGCGTTCGTCCTCGATGTTGTCGTCGCGTGACGCACCGAAGCTGGCGAACCCGACGATGCGGTCTTCGTTGGTGACGAGGACGAGTGCTCCCCCGACGGGCGATAGCGGTGAGGCGAGGATCATCTGCCATTGTCCGAGCTGCCCTTCGGGGGTGAGCGAGTCGAGGAAGGACTGTGGGACGAGCCCCGGGTAGGCGGCTTGCCATGAGCGCACGTACACCGTGGCGATCGCCATGGCATCGGTGGGCTTCGCCTTCCTGATGCTGAATTCAGCACACGTGCGAATCCCGCCACTCTCTGCGTCTCGGTGCAGCGACTGGTTCACGGCTCCTCGGCTCTCGGCGCAGGCACCTTCACCGAGCCTGGTGTGACGGGCGAGGTCGGCACCTTCTGTTCGCTCTCCGAGGGCAGCGGGAGAAACGAGGTCCCGGTGGCGCCTTCATGTGCATTTCTCGCACCCAGACGCGCCCGGTGGTCCGAGGCGGCGATCATCCGTCCTATCACCGGCACCTCCGCCAGGGACTCGGCCCGCAAGATCGCCAGCACCACCGGCACGAGGTGCTCGGCGGTCTCGTAGACTACGTACCTGGGGAGCCAGTCGGGTCTGTACTTGGCATTGAAGCGCCACAGCGTCTCGATCTGCAAGAAGCTCGACATCTTCTTGAGCGCCCACCGCTCGACGCGCTGGGTCACCCCGTCACCGCGTTCACCATCGAGGACCGACCGCAGGGCGGCGAAGTTCAGGCTGAGCCCGTGACACCCGACCTCACGCAAGTGCTGGATGGTCGACACCAGTGCGAAGTCGAGGAGCCCATTCGGGTGCTCGCCACGGTCACGCCGCATCAAGTCGAGCGAGAAGCCACCGATACCGCGCGCCGGGACGAACTGGCAGATCGCTGCCGGAGCGCCGTCGGGGCCGGTGACCACGCACAGGAGGAGACCCTCGTCGCGCGGATCGAAGACCCTCCCGAGCATCATCGAGAACCCGCGCTCGAACTCGCCACGGCGGCTTTGAGACATCAGCCCGGTGAGCTTCTCGGCGGTCCGCTTGTCGAGCCGGCCCGGATCGTGGAACGAAGCCGTGTACCCGTACTTGGCGATGCGGTTGTGCGCCTGACGTAGGCCCTTCATGTGGCCGCCCGCAAGCGAGAAGTGCTGCACGTCCACCACGGCCTCGTCGCCGATGTAGATGTCGTGCATGCCCATGGCGCGGTAGACGGGCAGCCAGTCCTCGCTGGCGCCCATCACCGCCACCACCCAGCCGCGGTTGTCGGCGAAGCGCCGGAAGGCGCTCCAGATCTGCTCGCGCTCGGATCCCGGGCCGATCGGGTCGGGGGAAACCAGGCAGATACCTCCGTAGATGGCGTAAGCGACGAGGCTGTCGCGGTGGAAGAACCATTGCTTGTCACTGCGCAAGCCGAAGTAGTCGAGCGTGCCGTCTCCGTGTCGGCGCACGATGTCGCGCGCACCCGCCCAGGCCGCGTGTCCCGCGGACCTCCTGCGGTCGACGAGCGGCCGGGTGGCTAGCAAAAGTGCCACGACCGCGATGCCGAACCCGATGGCCAGGAGGCTCGGAGCCAGGAAATCGTTCAGCCGGTCGGGAAGCGCCACGCTCTGCACGCCGACCAGGCGTTCGACGACAGCCTCACCGACACGCCACAGCGCAAGGCGCGGGCGGTCGTGGTCGAAGCGAAGGAAGAGCTCTGCCGCCATGGTCGAGGTCGCGGTGATCGCGGCCACCCCGGAGCAAAGCCAAAGCGCTGCGGAACGTGTGGAGGGGAGGTCCGAGGACGCGCGGAACTCGTGACGGTTGAAGAGCAGGAGCGCGAGCGCCGCACCAGCCACCACGGACCCCCCGACGTCCCCGCCGCGCACGAGATGAAGGATGAAGGTGGCTCCGAGGAGGATCGAGGAGACAGCCCACGCCCGGTGCTGTCCGCGCCTCACCCCGCGTGCCAGGGCCAAGAGGGCGACACCGGCGAGGGCCACCAGAGCACCGGCGGCTTGGGTGGCACCCAGCGGGAGGATCTCGAGCACCAGATGCAGTCGGCTTCGAAGTGGCGGGGTGAGGGCGTAGAGAAGGTCGAGCGCACCGGCCAGGAAGATTGCCGCTGCCGCCCATCGCCTCACCCGGCGTGAACGGTTGCGAACCGAGCCCAGATCAGGCGGAGGGGGCCACGATTCTCCTTGCGGGCACGCCGCCACGACGACTGGGTGCAAGTCTCGTGTGTGCTGTGCCTTGGCGGCGATCCGCTCGAGGAGAGTGACTGGGGGTTGGTCGAGACGCGTCAGCAAGAGACGCGCGTGCAGCTCTGCGCCGGTCTCGAGCTCGACCCAGGCCAATTGTTGGTGGTGGAGGAACACCGGCAGCATCCCAAGCCGGGCCGGGTGCTCCTCGACGAGCTCCCCGGTGGTCCCGGCACAGGCGAAGAATCCCGAGTCCAGGTGCGTGAGCTCGGCCTGCAGTGTGGCTCCCGTGACCAGTCCTGCATATCCGCGCTCGGCAAGCGCACGGGCCGCATCTCGCGCCGCGTCGTTTACGGTGGATCCCGCTTGCAAAATCGCGTGCGCGCTTGAATCGGCGCGCGCCTTGCGCACGCGATCGTCGAGCAGACCGCCGAGAGCCCCTCCGCCGAGAGTTCTCCATGCTCGTCGACCCAGCCAGCCGAGCACCAGCCCGAGCACCACGAGCTCCACCGCCGAGATGACGCCGGCGACGGCAAGGCGCGATCCCCACGTCGCTGCGTGCGCGCGGCTCAGGGCCCGAGCGGGGCCGGGGCGACTGAGCACGAGATGGTCGAGCGCTCGCACGACGAACGACAGCCGCAGCGCGAGCGCCACGGCTACGGGTACGAGCAGCCACCAGGCGAACCGTGCGAAGCGGCGGTACAGAAGGCGCGACGTCAAGAAGCGCTGCAGCACCGCCGGGTCCGTCAGGCGGTTGATGCCCTCCTGCCAAGGGGCTTCGGGATCGGGCACGAGCGTGGTCCTGGCCGTCGTCACGCCGTATGTGCGAGCCGGCATCGTCCGACTGGTATTGGGTATGCCGGCTGGCGAGGCGTCGGGCGCGCCGGCCGGCATGTGCGAAGGTCCCAGCTCGCTCCCGACCTGGTAGTCGATCTCAGGTACGCCGGCCTCCACCCGCACTACGCGTGTGGCCGCCCAGCTCTTCATGTGCAGGTCGAGGGCGGCCGCCACCTCTATCCCGAGTTCTTCGAGCGGGCGACGGGTGATGACGTCCTCCCCGAGGACTCTGTCGGCGCTGCCGGGAAGACACACCACGTGGCGCTCGGTGCCAGAGGCGAAATCCCTCAGGGAGTCGGCGAGGACCTGGTGGGCCGCGAGGGAGGCCGACACCGCCCCGGCGGCATCGGGTTGGCCGACCATGTCGAACAGGTTGCCCGCCACCACGACCATGCCCGGGCCCTGCCACGCGTCGAGTGCACGGGCGAGACCAGCCGAGGCCCAACTCGTCGTGGCGGTGGCCTCGGGCTTGAGACCCAGGTTTGCCACGACGACGACGCGTCGTCCCAGGCTGATGGGGACGGCACGAGCTCGAACGCCAGACAGCGACAGTTCGTGGGGGTCCGCCCGCAGAGCGTGGGGACCCCCACGCAGGACACCGATGTGGACCCCAGGGGCTGCCTCGCTCATGTCCCGCCTATCTTGCCAGTACCGTGCGCCGGGATTGATCTCGGTTCATGTCCGACTCCCCCGTGTTTGGAAGTCCCGGCGTGCATATCGTGGCGCGTCGGGAGGTGCCTCAGGCACGGGCGGCACGATGTGCGCGTGTAGGTTGTCGTCCAATTCTGGGAACGGAGGCGCCAGAGATGTCGCAGCAGGCGTCGTTGCCGCTCAACTGGCGCTGGCGACTCGGGCCCGCCGAGCCGGGGCCGGCAGTGGTCTTCGACATCGACGGCGTCTTGTCGGACGCGCAGGCACGTCAGCATTACCTCGAGTGGGGACGAAGCGACTGGGACGCGTTCTTCGACACGTGCGGTGACGACCCGCTGATTGACGAGGTGGCGCGGCTGCTCGAGTTGCTCGATCCGCGACTACGCATCGTGCTGCTGACGGGCCGTCCGATGCGGGTTCAGCCGCAGACCCTGGCGTGGCTCGCTCGCTATGGGCTTCGCTGGGACCTTCTGGTGATGCGAGACCGCGGGGACCATTCGAAGGTTGACAGGTTCAAGCGTGACATCGTGCACGAGCTTCGCGTTCACGGACTGGACCTTCAGCTCGCCTTCGAGGACGACCCGAGGAACCGCGACATGTTCCACACCGAAGGCATCCCCTGCATCTACATCCACTCCGGCTACTACGAGAGATCGAAGAAAGGCTGGGAATAGGCCTACCAGGCACATCGGCGGCCTACTTGGTCGCCGAACGAGCCCAACGCTCGCGTTGGAATGTCTTCGAGCTCTTCGTCGACGTCATTGAGAGCACCCAGCCCCAAAGCACGAGCGCGCCAGCCGCGCCAAGGACCGGCAGGTCCCCGAGACGTTCGTAAAGGGTCCGGCCCGTGCGAAGCGAGACATCGCTCACGAGCACCTGGCGAATGCCGAGCGAGCTTCTTTTCAGGACGCGTCCGTCGTTGTCGATGACGCTGCTGAACCCGCTTGGGGCGGCCTGTAGCAGGTCACGTCCCTCGGCAATCGCCTGTAGGCGTGCAGCCGCAACCTCCTGACAGGGGACTTGGCTGGTCGCGTAAGAAGATGTGTTCGTGGGGACGATCAGGAGCTGCGCGCCGGCGCGCGTGGGCAGCCGCCCGCGTTCGGGGAAGAAGACCTCGTAGGAGACCATGGTCCCGAGAGGCCCCGCGGGAGTGCGAAGCAGCCCGTCGCCGTGACCTGCGATCGCGTCGAGAGGCACCGCGGACAGGTCGGCCAGGTGCTTGAAGAACCCGCGGTAAGGCACGTACTCACCGAAAGGCACACGGTGGACCTTTTCGAAGCGCGCGACTATCTGGCCGTCAGGAGCGAAGGCGACGATCTCGTTGCGGAACCGGGTGCTCGACACGTTCTCGGTGACACCGACGACGAGCGTGGAGCGAGAGTGCATCGCTATGGCCTTGAGAGCGGCGTTGGCGGGGTCGTTCTCGAGGCGGTCGCTGAGCGACACGACGTCTTCGGGCCACAAGATCAGCGCCGGTGGCCTGCCCTGGTCCAAGTGAGGGATCTGGGCGGTGGCGTCGACCTGGGCGCGGTACACCGTTGCCGGATCGACCTGCGACTTGCTGAGCCCTCTCGGGCCGCCCCCTTGCACCGCGGCCACTCGGAGGGTGCTGACGGCGTGGCCCCCGTCCGGCGCCATCATTCCCCAGGCCGTGAGACCGCATACTGCTGCCAGCGCGCTGAGGCCGGCGACGATGGCTCCAACAAAGCGCGGCGCGGACCCTCGCAAGTTGTCTCTGCGTGCTCGCGGCGATCGCGCCCACCTGACCGCGGCCTCTGCCATTGCGCCCAGCCCACCGCCTCCCAGCCATACCAACCCCACGAGCAGAAGAGGGCCGCCAAGCCTGACAGCACCTGCCAGTGGACCTCCCACCTGGCCCAGGGCCATCCCACCTAGGGGGAGACCTCCGAACGGCCAGGTGCCGCGCAAGGCCTCCACGAGCACCATCCCCCCTGCCAGGGCGAGGATGCGTCGCTTTCCAGAGGGGGCGACAGCGCAAGCCAGGGCCGGTGCCAGCGCCTCCAGGAGCATGAGCACGACGCCCCCGTAGACGTTGAAGCTCGTGGCCCACCACAGACCCGGGACGAACAGGCCGAGGCCCGCCGCCCAGCCGGCCGCGAGGCGAGCAGGCCAGCGCAGGCCTCCGATGTCCCACCACAGCAGCGCGGCGGCCGGGAAGGCGAGGATCCACACCCCCACCGGCGGGAGCGACAGGGTGAGACCGATCCCCGCAACCAGGGCGGGGAGCAGGATCCGGCCCCATTGCCGAGCCCGCTGAGACAGCCGGTTACCGGGAAAACGGGTCACCCTGAGTTGTCCTGAACCGAATCGCTGCGGGTGGCTTCGGGCCAGCAGCAGCTTCCGGCGCGTTTCCGCGGAGACGCGCGCCCTTGTTCACCAGATGGCCTGGCGTCCTGGGGCGCGCCTTGGCGGGGACGTGTTTGTGACCCCACCCTGCCGCCTGTCGTCACGGACCACTATTCCGCGCGAACGCACGAGGGGATCACGGGGGCAGCCGGGTGTTCGAAGCCAGCCCATCTAGCAGGTTCTTCGCGGCGTGCCTTCCGCTGCCGATGCACGCCGGGATGCCCACTCCGTGGAGTGCGGCCCCGGCCAGGGCCAGCCCACGATGGCGTGCTGCTCCTTCCTCGACCGCCTGGACTCGTTGGAGGTGCCCGACGAGATACTGGGGGAGGGCCTCGGGCCAGCGGGTGACCACGGTCTCGAGCGGCTCGCCGCTTAGATCGAGCATCTGGCGCAGCTCTCTAAGCGTGTGCCCGGCCACCTCGTCGTCCGACATCTGGGCGGAACGTTCGTCTCCGTAGCGGCCCATCGAGGCACGCATGAGCACGTCATCTGGCCGGTCGAGGTCGGGCCACTTCGAGGAGAGCCACGTGCATGCGGTGAGGAGCCGTTCCTTGCTGGTGGGGATCAGGAAACCGGTTCCTTCGAGCGACGAACCCACTGCGCGGCGGGAGAAGCGGACGGTGACCAGCGTCAACGAGGCGTACGGAACACCGTCGAGGAGCTCCGCCAGCGAGGGATCGTGTTTTCGGAACAGTCCTGACGCAGCCCCTGCGGGAACCGCCACCACGACGCCGTCGGCCTCCACGTTGCCTTGAGCGGTTGCGATCGACCACCGTGACGCTTCCGACGGTCCTGCCGGTCGGTCGAGCCCCTCGGCGCGTGCGCCCAGACGGATCTCGACACCCCTTTCCTCCAGCGCGGCCGTCAGGCGATCGACCAGGCGTTGGAGTCCCCCGCGGATCGTCATGAAGACAGGTTTCTCCTCGGGAGGGGAAGGATCTTCGGTGCCAGAGGGACGCGCTTTCCCGCCACCGGTGGATAGCGCACGTCGCGCGGGGCTGGGGCGAGACGCCATTGGCCGAAGCGCGCGCATCAGGCTGCCCGGTTGCCTGTCCGCCCGAAGCAGCGCTGGTAGTACGGCCGCGGCGCTCATCGTGTCGACGGGCCCAGCGTGGATGCCCCCAATGAGCGGGTCAGCCAGCCGGTCGTGCACCTCGCTGCCAAGCCGCCGGCGAACCACGGATCCCACAGATTCATCGTCGTGGGCTTCATCCGTCTCGGATGCGTGCTCTGCAGCGGGCACGTCGAACGCGCCTGGCGTGTCGCCGGTTTTCCCTGCCTGCCCGGTTCGGTTGTGGCCCACCGCGATTCTCCTGCGCGGCACGGGGGGGAGCAGCAGATCGAGAGCCGTGCGCCCCAAGCCCGCCAACGAGAAGATCCCGGATCGGGCGAGAGGGCCCATGCGGGTGGGCACTCCCATCGCAAGTCCGGACGGCAAGGGACGCAGCATGCCCCGGGCCCACACATAAGCGCGATTGCTTGCGGGAGAGATCAGCTCGGCGCCCAGGCCAAGCTCGTGGCACAGCGCCAGGGCCTCATCGCGTCTGGCCAAGAAGGAATCAGCGCCCAATTCGACAGGCCTTCCTCCCAATTCGCCCGTGCGCAGCTTTCCCCCGAGGCGCGCGTCGGCCTCGAGCAACACCACGCGCACGCCTTGCGGCAGTGTGGTGGCGAGTTGCCAGGCGGCGGCCAGTCCGGTGATGCCCCCACCTATCACCGAGACCGTGAGGTCATTGGCGTCCTCCCCACGGCTGAAGTCGCGAGCTCGTGCTTGCTGATTGGTCAACTGTCCGTGTCCTTGTCCGTGTCCTTGTCCGTGTCCTTGTCCGTGTCGGTGTCTATGTCGGTGTCTATGTCGGTGTCTATGTCGGTGTCTATGTCCGCCGCCAGCACCACGCGGGCCAGAACCTCGCTGAACCGGGCATCATCGTTGAGCGAGGAAGTGCGAGCGAAGGCCAGGCCGGCACGTGCCGCTGCCCCCGCCGCCTCGACGTCAAGGTCGTACAGGACCTCGAGGTGGTCCGAGACGAATCCGATCGGGCAGAGCACCACGCCCGTACAACCCGATCCCGCGACAGCGGAGATCACTTCCCGCACGTCGGGCCCGAGCCAGGCCTCTTCAGTGCGGCCGGCACTCTGCCATGCGACACGCCAGCGGTCGACTCCGGCGGCATCTGCGACCGCCTTAGCCGACTCGTGGACTTGCTCTGCGTAGTTGTCGCCTTCGTCGACGTAGTGGGCTGGCACGCTGTGGGCGGTGAAGAGCACTTCGGTGCTGTCCACACCGACTTCGCGACTCCCAGACAGCTTCTCGCGCACGCGTTCGGCGAGGAGACGAACCAGGCCCGGGTCCTGGTACCAGTGGTCGACCACCTCCAGCTGCAGCGGCCCGTCACCGGTGGCGTCTGGCGAGCCTGCGGCATGGTGCGCCCGGCGGATGTAGTCGCCGACGCTCGCAACCGAAGAATGAGGAGCGAGGACGATCCCTATCGCGCGCCGCGCGCCGACTCGAGCGAGCGCGGCGACGGCGTCTTCGATACGAGGAGAGGCGAACTTCGCGCCAGACGCCACCACGTACCTTCCCGGGCGGAGCATCTCGAGCGATCGGGCGATGCCGGCTACCTGCGCCGCTGTTACCTCCGTCAGGGGGGAGACACCTCCGATGGCGAGGTAGCGGCGCTCGAGGTCGGCGAGAAGCTCGGGGGTGGGAGGGTGGCCCCGCCGGATCTCGGTGTAGAAGGCGGGTAGCTCCTCGAGCGAGCGCGGCGTCCCGTGCGACATGACTAGTACGCCCACGAGCTCGCTGCGGGGATCGAGCGCCACTGATGTCATCGCAGGGAGTCCGGCGAGGTGGCGTGCACCAAATCCGTAAGTCGGGCCAGGGTGTCGGGATCCGTCTCGGGCAACACCCCGTGACCGAGGTTGAAGACGTGCCCGATGCCGGATCCTCGACGGAGCACCTCGCGTGCCTCGTTGGCTACGACGTCCCAGGGGGCGAGGCAAGCAGCCGGATCAAGGTTCCCTTGAACGGCGAAGCCCGCCCCTATCCTCGCCCTCGCCTCGTCGAGAGGCACCCGCCAGTCCACGCCGACCACCTCCGCACCGGCCTTCGCCATCAACGCCAGCAGCTCCCCCGTGTCCACACCGAAGTGGATTCGCGGAACGCCGAGATCCTTCAGCCCCTCCAGGACGCGACGACTCGCCGGCATCACGTAACGCTCGTAGTCTGCCCTCGACAGCGCACCGACCCAGCTGTCGAACAGCTGCACGGCGGCTGCTCCTGCTATCACCTGCGAGCGCAACGAGGCAAGAGCGATGTCTGCGAGCCTGTCCAGGAGAGCCGTCCACAAACCCGTGTCGCTTCGCATCAGCGCCTTCGTGCGGGCGTAAGAGCGCGACGGACCGCCTTCTACTAGATAACTGGCAAGGGTGAAGGGCGCCCCGGCGAACCCGATGAGAGGCACCCCGAAAGGAGAAAGGCCCTCGACGGCGATCTTGACGGCCTCGATCACGTATGGCGTGTCAACCTCGGGTTGCAGGGGTCTCAGACGTTCCAGGTCCGCCTCCGAGGCGAAAGGGCTCGCAACCACGGGCCCCAGCCCGTGCTGGACGTCCACGCCGAAGCCGATCGCCGCCACGGGCACCACGATGTCGGAGAACAAAATTGCGGCGTCGACGCCATAGCGCCGAACGGGCTGGAGCGTGAGCTCGGCGGCAAGCTCGGGGCGCCGAACGACTTCGAGGATGCTGACATTCCCTCGCGCCCTGCGGTATTCGGGTAGGGATCGTCCTGCCTGACGCATGAACCAGACCGGCACGTTCTCGACCGGCTCTAGTCGGCAGGCACGAAGGAACACCGAGTCCGCCACTGGCACGGGAGAACGCTACCGGACTTGTGAACGACGGCTTCTTAAAGACGTTCGCATAATGGAGTGACACTCTGGTCATAGCTTGAGACCGCAGTGCCGCAGGAAGGCGAGGCACAGATCGGCGTCGGTCCCGATGCGTTGGAGCCCGTCGTCTGCGTAGACG
>Ga0187852_1000700_pt1 | contig 35545 bp, 26 predicted proteins | sample June2016WEW_6_40_FD_134511 | JGI IMG/M metagenome (GOLD analysis project Ga0187852, IMG submission 134511) | Peatland microbial communities from SPRUCE experiment site at the Marcell Experimental Forest, Minnesota, USA - June2016WEW_6_40 | ecosystem: Environmental > Terrestrial > Soil > Wetlands...
CAACCTGTTCTCGCTCTACATGGAGAACACTTTTGCTTACCCCAGCCTGCCGCTTTTCGCGGCGCCGGGCGGCGCCGTGACTCCGGAGGAAGCGACGGAACTCGTCAACTTCGCCAAACAATATCACATGGTGATAGTTCCTGAGCAGGAGTCGTTCGGCCACCTCCATCTGGCGCTTCAGATGGAGCAGTACCAGGACATGGCGGAAGTTCCTTACGGGGAGGTGCTTTCACCCGACGTCCCCGGCTCATTTACTCTCATTGGCAAGATGTTCTCGGACCTCGCTTCCGTTTTTCCGGGGCCGTTCTTCCATATCGGCGCCGATGAAACCTACGAGTTGGGCAAGGGCCGCACCAAGGCGGACGTTGACAGAGACGGCTACGGCAAGGTCTATATCGATTACCTGCGGAAAATCGACGAGACCTTGAGCCCGTACCATCGCAAGGTCCTTTTCTGGGGCGATATGGGCGTCCAGCACCCTGAGCACCTGAAGGACTTACCCCACGACATGATCGCGATTCCCTGGGACTATGAAGCGCGGAAGTCCTACGTGAACGAAATCAAGCCCTTCCGCGACGTGGGCCTCGAGACCTGGGTGGCGCCGGGCGTGAGCAACTGGAGCCGCATTTTCCCGAACTACGCGGAAGCGCTGCCCAACATCCGCCAATTCGTGACGGACGGAAAAGAACAGGGCGCTACCGGGGTTTTCAATACCACCTGGATGGATGACGGCGAAGGCATGGTGAACTACACCTGGTATGGCCTGGTCTACGGCGCCGCTCAGTCCTGGCAGAAAACCGTTGATGACGATCAGTTCTCCGACAGTTGGGACTGGTCGTTTTATCGCGCGCCGGACCACCACTTCTCGACCGAGATCAAGAACCTTACCCAGATTCACACCCTCCTGCGGGGTGCGGTCCATTCCGACGGCGAGGACTGGCTGACTTGGGTCGACGCGCTCAGTCCGGACGGGCGGAATGTCTACGCCGAAATGGAGCCCGCCGCGCATCAGATTCGCTTGCTGGCTGAAGATGTGATCGCCGATCTCATCACTAATTCACACCTCGCGCGCCGGAACAAGGACCTGCTGGATTACGTTGACTTCGCCGCACGCCGCTTCGATTTCCTCGGGCAAAAGGCCATCTACACGAAATACATCTCAGACCTCTACTCCCAGGCGCAAACCAATGCCACGAAGCCCGAAGTGGTTGGCGAGGTACTGGGACGGATCGACAGCGTCGACGGCCTGCTCCAGGACATGCGCGACCAGACGACTATGCTGCGCGCCCACTACCGGAAACTCTGGCTTGCGGATAACCTTCCTTATTTCCTCGACAATATCTCGGTCCGTTACGATGAAGAATTGCAGCGCTGGGAGAAGGCAACCGCCGACGTGAATCACCTGCGCGACGTCTATCGCCACCCGCGCCGCTTGCCGCCCTCCATCGTGCCGTAGCGTACACCCAATTGGACGCACGGCCCTCTTCCACCGAATGACAGCCCTCTCCCCTGGGGAGAGGGTGCCCCGGGACGGCGTTGTCATCAGCCGTCGCGGGACGGGTGAGGGGTTTTTCCCGGGGCGCTCGCAAGACGCCGCGAAGAGCCGCAGACCTAAAGAGCAGGTCTGCGCTACCCTGAGGTTGTGATTTTCGCTTGTTTCGGCTAAATTGAAAAACAAGCACGGACGAGCACCGCGGCTATCGGCAAATGACGCTCCAAGACAAAATCCTGAACCCTTTCGTACCGGTGACGCTCTTTGAGGTGGTGCCGCCGGCGGCCGATCAGCCCGCAGCCATCGACGAGTCTCTTACTGAGCTGAAACGGGTCGTACCCTTCGTAGACGGGATCAACGTTCCGGAGATTCTCGACGAAGCTCGAGGAACGGAGCGGACCAGCAAATTCGTGCCGCGCGTCGAGCCGCGGCTGCTCGGCTCCCGCATTCAGCGCGAAGTGGGCGCGGAAGTGGTTCTCAACCGCGTGGTCGTGCACGATCCGAAGCCGGAAGCGTGGTTTCTCGAGACCTGCCTGGAACGCAATTTACGTCAGGTCATTCTGGTGGGCGGCGAATCCGCGAAGGTGAGCTACCCTGGTCCGAACGTCGCGGAAGCCGCGAGGCTCGTGCGGAAAGTGGGGCTGCCGGTAACACTGGGCGGCATCACGATTCCCAGCCGCAGGAACGAATCCGAGCGGATTCGCGCCAAGAACAAAGCGGGCCTCGACTTCTTCACCTCGCAGGTGCTGTTTGACTCGAATGATGTGGTGTGGCTGGTGCAGCGGCTGAACGGGCTGCAGGTGCGCCTCATTTTGAGCTTCGCGCCGGTCAGTCACCGCCGCGATTTGCAGTTCCTTCGCTGGCTGGGCGCAGACATTCCGCAGAACCTGGACCGGTTTCTGCTGGGCTCGGAAGACGCAGCGACCGCACCGGCCGCGACCTGCCTCGAGAGGTCGCTCGACCTCGCGCGGCGCATCCTGATGGATGTGTTCGACAACCTGCCGCCTGACCCGCCGCTCCTGGGGCTCAACATCGAGCACATCAACCGCCGTAATTTTGCCCCCGCCATCAAGATGCTGGACCGCCTTGGTAACCTCTACGCCAACCTGATGGCGCAGCACGCTCGCAGCCTCAGTTAAGTCGAGAGTCAAGAGTCAAAAGTCGAGAGTCAAGAAACAGGATTCGTTCCTTCTGCCTGTCGTCCTGAGCGAGGACTTCATGATCCCTCGGCTCACCACTTGTCATGAGAACGATTCCCCTCCTTGGTAAGGAGGGGTTAGGGGTGGTTGCCGTTCGCTGAGGATACCACCCACCACCCCTACCCCTCCTCCCGCTGAGGAGGGGAGTCATTCTCATGGCAGCGAAGGATCTCTGCAATTCGCAGTAAGTCGGGGCACAGGAAAAGCAATTGCCAAGGTCCTTAGCTGCCATGAAAATAGCGGACTCGGACCCCCTCACCCGACTCCGTCAGCTGACGGACTGATGAAAACGCCGTCGCTGGCCACCCACTCCCCCAAGGGGGAGAGGGCATTTTCATGACCAGTGGTGAGCCGACGGATCATGAAGTCTGCCCTCAGGATGACAACTTGCTTGCGCGCATCGCCGGTTTGCATACGCGTGCGGTTCCACTCTAGACTATCAACTTCAGACTTTCGACTCTCAACTCTCGACTTTCGACTCTCGACTCCATGGATCGAGTAAGTAACAAGCCGCAGGATTCTCTCTATGACGTCGCCGTAATGGCGGCTATCCGCCATCCGCTTACTTACCGCTTTCCTCCTTCCTGGACGGTTGCGACAGGCCAGCGCGTGCTGGTGCCTTTGGCCACGCGCAAGGCGACCGGCATCGTGCTGGGCCCAACCAGCAAGCTGGCGCCCGGCATCGAGGTGCGCGAGGCGCTCCGCACGCTCGACCCCGAGCCGGCCCTCTCTCCCGAACTCGTGAGGCTGGGCCTCTGGATTTCAGATTATTACCTGGCGCCGCCGGGAGAAGTCTTCCGCGCCATGCTACCGCTCAGGCAAGAAACGCGGCGCGCGCGGCAGGTTCATCTGACCGAAGAGGGACGGAGGAAGCTGCAGGAACTCGCGGCCGGCCCACCCGAGGAGAGCAACACGAGCCAGGATGCGGCCCTGTTGGCATATCTCGACCGGCGTCCGGGGGCTTCTTTCGAGATTCTCCAAAGGAAGTTCCCCGATGCCTATGCGCGCGCGCTCGACGAGAAATGGGTGACGGTCGAGGAAGTGAAGAAAGAGCGCAGCCGCCGCCAGGTGTTTGCCGTCCGGCTGGCGGGGCCTTTGCCGGAGCACCCGCCTCGGCTTTCCCCGGTCGCCAAGAGGATTATGGAGGCGCTCGAGCAACAGGGGCCAGCCGAAGATCACCGCCCGCTTCTCGAATCCGCTCGCGCACAGCTTGCCAGCCTGCGCAAGCTCGGCCAGAAGGGGTTAATCGAACTCAGCGAAAGTGGCTGGCAGGGTGCGCATTCTGTGCTGCGGGAGCGAGACGCTCCCGAGACTGCGGGCGGGACGCCCGCACCACGACTGACGCCCGCGCAATCGGCCGTGCTCGCCGATCTCTTCCCGCGGCTCGATTCCGGCGGATTCGGTGTTGTGCTGCTGCACGGCATTACAGGAAGCGGCAAAACCGAGATCTATCTTCACCTGATTGCCCGCTGCCTGGAGCGAGGGCGGTCCGCCCTGATGCTGGTGCCCGAGATCGCGCTCACTCCCGCCATGCAATCGTTGTTCTATTCGCGATTCGGAGACGAGGTTGCGCTTCTGCACAGCGGCCTCACGGAGAGGGAACGCGATGACGCCTGGTGGCGCGTGCGCCACGGCCAGGCCCGAGTTGTATTGGGAACGCGCTCCGCCGTCTTCGCGCCGCTCGCCAATCTGGGCACGGTGATCGTGGATGAGGAGCACGATTCGAGCTATAAACAGGACGAGACGCCGCGATACCACGGCCGGGATGTGGCAGTCGTGCGTGCCCAGTACGCCGGCGCGCTGGCCCTGCTGGGCTCCGCCACACCCTCGCTCGAATCCTACTGGAATGCGCAGGAGGGCAAATACCACTTGGCGAAGCTCGAAGAACGCATCGCGGGGAGGAAACTGGCTTCGGTCGAGGTGGTGGACATGCGGCAGGAGTTCCGCGAGACGCACACCCAAATGCCCCTTTCCCGCAAGCTCGAAGAGGAGATCGAGGCGCAGCTTCGCGCTTCGGCGCAGACCATGCTCCTGCTCAATCGACGCGGCTACTCGTGGTTCCTTTTGTGCCGAAGCTGCGGCCAGACGCAGCGCTGTGTGAATTGTTCCGTCTCGCTTACCTATCATCGCCGCGAGCACCGCCTGAGCTGCCACTATTGCGGGTACTCGACCGCCGTTCCCTCGCATTGTCCGGCTTGCGGAAGTGAGTACCTTCAATACGTCGGCGAAGGGACCGAGAAGATCGAGCACAAATTCGCCGAACTCTTCCCCGGCGCGCGCGTGGCCCGCCTGGACCGCGACGTGGCGCGCCGCCGCGGCGAGTTCCTGCGCGTGCTGGACGAATTCCGGCGAGGGAAGATCGATATTCTCGTCGGTACGCAATTGATCGCTAAAGGACACGATTTCCCCGGCGTCACGCTGGTGGGCGTGCTCTCCGCGGACATCGGCCTCGGGCTGCCGGACTTCCGCGCCGCGGAACGGACTTTTCAACTTGTAACTCAGGTGGCAGGCCGCGCCGGGCGTGGCGAGGCCCCCGGGCGAGTGCTGGTGCAAACGTTCTATCCTGAGCACTACGCCATCCGCCTGGCCGCGGACCAGAACTACAGCGGCTTCTTCAGCAAGGAAATGGGCTTCCGCCGCATGATGCACTATCCGCCGCTTACCGCGCTTGCCAACATCGTCGCACAGCACGAAAAGCTGGAACGGGCTGCGCAGGTGGCGAAGGAGATGGGCGATTTCTTCACCAAGGTCGAAGCACAATTCCCGGGCATCAAGATTCTCGGCCCCGGCCCCGCTCCACTGGCCAAAGTGGAAAGGCGATATCGGATTCAGTTTCTACTGAAATCCAACTCGCGCGCCAATCTTCATGCGCTGTTGAAACAACTCGTACACCATGCCACGCAGTCGGCTATCCAACCTCGCGAGATCATGATCGACGTCGACCCCGTCAACATCATGTAGAAGGGGCACCACCAAGCCGCAAAGACACCAAGGAAAAGACAGACATTGTAAAAAACGCAGTTGGGGAAGAACTTGAACCCGAATTCCGAAGTTGAATTTGGCGCTCCCAAACCAGCTCTTTGAACCCGAACTGCCTGTCTGGATGACCTCGAGAACGGAAGGGGTGCTTGCATTCTTCGGCAGTAACCCCTCACCCGTCCCGCACCGTCTGATGACTACGCCGGCTGCGGGACACCCTCTCCCCAAGGGAGAGGGCTGTCAACGTTGATTGATTTCAGCCCTCTCCCTTGGGGAGAGGGTGGCGAGAGTAGCGAGCCGGGTGAGGGGTTTCTTCCCGCAGAGCCTCGCAGTAGTTGGTCGTTATTGATCGGACGAAAACCAACAGCGGGGATCCTGCGCGCAGTTTACCCTGAGCGAAGCGAATGTGCTCAGGATGACAGGCGGCGAAGGGTCACTCAATGTCTAGCGTGCTATCGACTATTGACTGTCGGCTGCTGACCTTCCGCTTTCGACTCTCGACTCTCGACTTTCGACTCTTGACTTACTGCCGGCGGAATGCCGGGTAAGCGATTCATGAGGTTGTCCAAGTCATCCAGGCAAACGTTGGGATCAATGCTTCTCTGTTGAAGAACAGGCAGGAAGCGATTGAAGTTCATCGCAAAAAAGCGCTTTCCCTCATCCTTGCGGCCTAACTGTGCGAATTGGGCTGCCATGGTCTGCAACAGCCCAAGCGAAAGGCTTCTCTCCTGACGCCATTTCGTAAGGTTCTGGTTCAAAACGCCGGTGAGGTAGTCTTCATACTGCGCGGTGTCGTCAACGTAATGCCCGTCGACGAATGCGTACACCGAGAGCACGTCGGCCGGTTCGGCCTGGTCGCCGCAAGTAGTCGTGTAGGGCCGATGGGCGACGCATTCCCATCTCTTATCCTTGCGGATGTCGCGGACTTCCAGGCCCTCAAAAGGTAAGCCATCCAAACCATCGATTCGGCCGACAACCGATACCGCGTCACTGCCTAATTCGATGATCGTGGCTATGCTGCAACAGTGATCCCCGCCGGAATACTGACCTACCACAACGTCCGGTACGCCGTTGCCGGTGATGCTTCTGGCGAATTCCGGCCGGCTCCGGCCGCCGGGCATAGACAGCCCGTGCCGTCCGTTGAAGTCGTAAAGAGTCGTCCAGGAGTCTTTTGATCCTTCCAGAGTGTCCAGCTTGAAGACAGGTTGGTCGTCCCGGTTGTACACGACAAAGCGGCCCGGAGCGAAAATCAAGGAGGCAGGGCTGCGGCGGTACAAGGCGGCGCGGTAGTTCTCCAGGCGATAGGTTTTGAGGCGCTCGTAACCAACCAGATCCGGCACTTGGCCGCGTATTCCGGTGCTCGAGAGGATAAAGTCCTCCGCCGTCGTGGCCATGTCCTTCAGGCTGGCAGGGTTCCACTGGCGCTGGATCGCCACAAAGGACAGGACCACAACCACAGCAAGCGCGAAGGAGATCACGTTTTCGCCCTTGTGCATTTCCTCTTGACCTTTCCCGTGAACCGGAAGGCTGGTTCCGACTTTCCAGGCATCTATTTAACCACTTCTCGCCAGGATTGTCATGAGCGGGCGGGTCGGACTTGAGTTCATCTACTGAGAGCAGCGGAAGGAGTCAAGCAGCCAAATATCCTCCCCCTGCTGATGGCGTAGGATGTAGAAATTGCCGTCATCCGCTATTACCTTGAAACACTGATAGTCTACGCCATACCACTGATCAAGGACCTCTTTGACTTCGAAGACGCGTCCGCCTGGCTTGTCTTGGAAGGAAAACCGCAGAGGCCGTTCATCGGCCTTGTAGCCCGAGTAACATTCGACTTTGAGACGAACGCTCATTCTACTTTCCGACCTCTGTCATTCTGAGCGAAGCGAAGAATCTCTGCAGTTGGGTTACGCGTCCAGCGCTGGACGACGAACTGCGGAGATTCTTCGCTTCGCTCAGAATGGCACGCCATCCGCTCAGCAATTCAGTCTTCATGGGAGGCCTGCGAAAGCTAAATCGCAAGTTCGGCGCGGATGGACTGAGCGTACGCATCGAATCCAGAAACGGGAACCAAGCGGATATGCTCGTGCTGAAGCACGCTCAGCGCGAAACGGACTTGCGGATTGTCACGATGGGGGTCGTCTTCGTGACCCACCGTCAGCACGGATGGTTCTTTCGCGAGGACTCTTTCAAAGGTCCAAATCAGCACCTCGGTGAGTTTGGGATCGCGTTCGAGGGAAACGGCATGGATCAGTTTCAGTCGCCCGTCGGGCTGGCCCGCTCGTTCCTGGGGCTTGTATCCAAAGTCGAAAGTAAACGGATCGCCTACGCCGGTCCATTGGGAGGCGGGAATGCGCCTTTCGAACGACTTGTGCCCAAGGATGCCGTATCGGCTGAAGCAATCCGTTATCCGCTGTCTGATATAAATCCGGGAGTCTCGTTCCGTTGGACTGGCAGCACGCGCTCCCGCGTAGCGTTCGAAAAGGTCCTGAAGCTGGGCCGGAAGATTGGAAGTCAGGCATGGGCGGGCCTCGGACAACTGGATGAGATTCGAGTAGGACTGCTGCATCTCGCCAATGTAGCGGTTGAGATCGTTCTTGTGCTCTTCGATCTGCTGCTTGAAGTGCGATTGGAGGTCCTTCAGGAACTCGGCGTCCGCGTGCCCGTGGAAGCGGCTGATCCGCCGCCAATCGTCGCTAAAGGCGCAATCCAGGAACCGCTCGCCAGGACAAGAGAGGAGCACACCGATGTTGATGAACTCTTCCCTGGTCACGTCGGGGACGTAGCGCACCAGGAAGTACGCGCATTCCTTCAATTCACTCTCTTTGACCATGGTTCCGGCTTGACTCGCGCGATCGTTCTGGTCTCGCGCCAATTGGGGAAGGGCTTCAAGCTGCTGTTCTTCGCGTCGATAATCGCTTGCCGAATTCCTCTGCGCCGTTCATAGAGAGTTTCCGCCAGCCGGTTCAACTGCGCGGGGTCCGGTCCGCACCACTCGCCAGGCATTTGAGCGATGCATTCCCCGATTGCGCTGCTATCCAGGTTCTCGACTCGAGAGATGAAAGGCTCAAAGGATTTGAGTCCCTCGACCTTTTCGTAAACCAGCCGGCGTGGGTAAAGTCCCCGCATTGGGGAATCAGGAAAACTCCAATCTCCGTCGTTAAAGCAAAAGCCCTGATCGATCAGTAGGGCTGAATACGCGGGGTCCCCGTCGTTCACGGACCGGTAGAAAACCACCTGCCGCCCGTCACAATTGCAGGTCCATTTGTCGAAAACGAAGGCGCCCAGGAATACCGATGCCAGGCCGTTTACCTTGCTGAGCAGACGGTCCGGCAGAAAATCCACCACCAGGGTTTGGCTGGGCGCTCCCGGATAACGTGAGCCGAAGTGCAGGCCGGCCAGGCAGACTTCGCGGCGGGAACCAATCTCGAGTTCAAGAGGGGGCGTGCCACGGATCAATGCCGGAGGAACTTCCACGAAGGCGGGAGCGGCGACCGGCAGGCCAATGAGCATTGCCAGGCGCGCGGCGAGCATCTCATTGGCCAGGACACGGACGTGCTGAGGGTTGTTCCGGAACTTGACGACGTAATTGGACTCGTCCGCACATCGCAGCAGATAGGGCTGCGAAGCCCCACGCATGCGCCGGATCACTTCCAAAGCGACAATGGGATTGCGGCCTGCCTGACCTTCCGGTCTTGCCGGTTCGCCATGGGATTGGGAGTGCGAATCCATCCGTGCTGCCTGACGAGGGGCGCCGGCCCTGCACTCGATCGCTCCGGGCCGGACACACCGCCGCGCCTCTTGTCCGCGCCCGCATTTTCAGGGCGGACAGAACCCTTGCGGGTCGTCTCAGCTTGGTCGAGCTACTTCTTGCCGCGCCCCTTCTTCTTGGCAACCGGTTTCTTCGCCGCCTTCGCCGGCTTGGCAGGCTTCGCTGCTTTCTTCGCGGGCTTCTTGGCCTTGGCGGACGCCTTCTTCGCCGGCGCCTTCGCTATCGGCTTCGGCGTTGCTTTCGGCTTCGGCTTGGCCTTCGCGACTTTCTTCCGGGCCGCAGCAGGCTTAGGCTTGGGCGCCGGAGCAGTCTCCTCCGCCGCCGGGGCGACTTCAGGCTTTTCGGATATCACGGTTTCCTCGACTTTGTAGGAAACCTCCTCTTCGAGATCCTCGCCTTCCTCGCCCAACCTTTCCTCCGCTTCTTCTTTGTAATCGGAGGAGAGCTCGTCGCCGTAATCCTCGAGCTCATCACCCGCTTTATCGTCTTTATCGAAATCCATGAATCCCTCCCCCGTCATTTTCTGGTTCACTCAACAATGCCCAGCCATGCCGCCTGGGCGACAGGTGCGAACGTCTTGACTACCCCGCTGGAGGCAGATTTATAACACCCCAATCGTTGTGTCAAGTGCAATCGTAGTGTGGTCCCCTCGTTTCGGCGTAGCGCCCCGATCGATCGGGGCATCTGTCGACCCTTCGCTCTGCTCAGGGCAGGCTCTCGAGGCCGGCGCTACCCGTCAAACGTAGGACACCACCCCGTGTTTTCATGAAGAGAAGAGTTCTAGCGTCCCTGGGCAAGCTGTTTAGGGGCCGCCTTGGACAGGCTAGCTTCCTTGCCTGCCGGCCGGGAATTCTTTCGCCCCGTGGTTCGAGGCCGGCTGGACGGCCTCCTTCCCTCCACGTAAATGCGCAGAGACTCGCCGGCCGTCAACTGCGAGGTCTTCAGGTTATTCCAGCGGCGGATCTGGTAAGGAGTCACATCGTAGCGATCGGCGATAAACTCCAGCGTATCGCCCGGCCGCACGCGATACTTGACCTCATAGCGCGGACCCACTTCGCGCATTCGCGCGAGCGACGACTCCGTGCCCGGGGACAGCGGCACCACCAGGTGAGTGCCCTGCTCGAGCGCCGCTTCATCGCCCAGATTGTTCGCCTCCCGCAAGGACCCCGGCGAGACGTGCAGCTTCTTGGCGATACTTGCGAGAGTTTCGCCTTCCTCAACTTTATAGGCTCTCCACCAGATTCTCTTATCGTCCGGAATCGCCGCGATCCGTTGTTCGAACTGTTCCTTGGTCCCCGGTGGCAGGTTCAGTGTGAACGTGGCTTCGTTCGGCGGAGTCGTCCAGCGAAGCAGACTGGGGTTCAGCCGCGTCAGATCATCCAGGGGCCTGTCGATGAGTTGTGCCACCAGGCGCAGGTCAGTGGGCGTGTTTACGACAACCTTGTCCGCAACCAACGGCGGATCCGCCTGGATATCGAAGCCGTAGGCTTTGGGGTCCTTGGCGATCATCACGGTGGCCATGAAAATCGGCACGTAATCTTCCGTCTCGGAGGGAAGGGCGTGCAGCCGCCGCAGGTCCCAATAATCGGCATAACCTGTCCTCTCGATGGCGGCCTGCACCGCCAAGGGGCCGCTATCGTATGCCGCCATGGCCAGTGACCAGTCCCCGAACTCCTGATAAAGCTCCTTGAGGTGCCGGGCGGCGGCTTGGGTGGACTTCGCGGGGTCCTGGCGGTCGTCCACCCAGCGGTCTTTCCTCAAACCGTAAAGCATGCCCGTGCCAACCATGAATTGCCAGATGCCCTTCGCCCCTTCTTTCGACAGGGCATAAGGATTGAACGCGCTCTCGAGGGCGGCAAGGTAGATCAGATCCTGCGGAACACCCTCCTTCTGAAGCGTTTCCGAAATCATTCCCTGATATAAACCCATCCGCTTCAGGGCCGTCGTGACATAACCCCGTCCGTGGTTCTGAAGATAAGTCAGAACGCCGTCGACATAGTCGTTAGACACCAGCGGCAGGTCTGAACGCACGGCTTTCAGTTCCTGCTGAGCCTGCTGCTTGACCCGCGGATCAACCGGGAAAGTGAGGCCGGAAAACAACTCGAGCGGCGGAGGTACATAGTTGTGCGCGCTCAAAGTGTCTCCGCGCTCGAGCGCCGCCGCCTCTGCGTCGTAGACGTCCTCCGTCAGTTTTTCAAACTCACTGTCGAGGCGATCGTCAGCCTGGACGTCGAGATTCGACTCGAGTAGTTTTTCCACCGCCTCGTCGAATTTTTCCTTGGCCCCTTCCAGGTTTCCTGACCGGTAGTCGGCTACTCCGGCTTTGTAGAGGGTTTCAACCTGGGAAACCAGCGCAACGGAAGGGTCAGGGGGCGGCGCGGGGGAGGCCGGTGGCGCCGGCTCGGCAGGCTTAGGGGGCGCTGCTTGTGCGACCGGAGTTGGCGCAGGCGCTTGAACGATCACTTTCTGCGGCTGCGTGGTCGCGCAACTCAGCGAAAGAGCAAGAGCGCTCAGGCTCAATATGAGCTTCAACTTGCTCGAATATGCGCCTCCGATCTTCAGTTTAATATCTCGCTCCGTTCTTCTCTGGTCACTCGAACGAATTCTAGCCACAAGCCCCTTCCACGGTCAACCCAAAAGTCGCTCAGCGCGTTACCACCTTTCAGCCATCAGCTCTCAGCTCTCAGCTATCAGCTTTCAGCCGTCAGCCCTGTGCCATCAGCTGTGAGCCGTCAGCCGGGCCATTCCCCTCCTTGGATAAGGAGGGGTCAGGGGTGGTCGATTGCTGGTCGCGTCCTTTGTTTTCTATGACATTCTCGCTTTGTTCCGGCGATTTTGGTGTTTCAAGCGCACTTTCCTCTTTCTGACTTTCTGTCATAGCGCCGGCTGGCTGGCGCAGACCCCCGCCGTTTGGGGTCTGCGTTTCCCGAAGGGAAGGTGGCGCTTCACTAACCTGCCTTGAATCGCAGCCACTAGACGGCGTGTCCGCGCTAGCCTCGGGCCCCACGAGCTTACTCAGTTCCTCGGCTTCCCGGTCGTTCGCCTCACCCCCGGGAGGGCTGGCCTCCGGTTGCGTGGGGGCGGTTCGCGAACCGCCCCTACACTCGCGCGCATTTTCCCTACGCATGGTCAGGAGAATTCTCACCTTGCGATCGATCGCCCGGTCGAGCCCCGCTTCCAGTCGCAGCACCATGTTCGCCGTCTCGTCCTCCGGAGCGAGGCACGAGTCCCGCGCAATCGCGTCTTTCTCCTCCTGCGCCTTCATCTCGTCCGCAAACGCCGCCTCGACCGCCGCCGTCTGCTCCTCCAGCAGGCCGAGCAGTTCCTGGTAGCGCGCCTCCACCCCCGCCTCGCTCCCGAAGCTTTCCTTCACATACTTGTCTAGCTCTGCCTGGTCCTGCTTCTCGTGCAGGGACGCCCAGTTCGTGAAGAGCCCAAGCTGGTGCCCGATCTGCCGGGGCCGCCACCCCAACTCTCCCTGGTAATAACGTTCGATCTGGTTCTGCTGGGCGAGCGTGAACACCCGCCGCCGCGCCTGGTCGCGAATCACTCCCCAAAGCGAAATCAGCATGCGCAGCCGCACCGAGGGGTGGTTGGGCTTGGGCAGATCGAGCGCCACCGCCTCGCACTGGGAGGGTTCGAACGTCACCTCAGCGAGGGCCCGGGCGAGCACGCGCCGCCGCTCCTCGACCGCCTCGAGAGCCTCCCGCATCAGGCCCGTCTCCATGCGCTCGATCCGCTGGCGCCGCCAGTAAAGCTTGGCCAGGTCTTCGGTCTGCCGGTCCCACAGCGCGTCGCCCGGGCCGTAAGCGGTCGCAAGTTCGCGCTTCAGGCCGGCGAACCGCTCCGGATCTTCCCCCAGCGCCCGCATCACGGCGGCCTCGTTTTCGGGCGCGGCATCACAGCCATGCTTCAAGGCATTCATTTTCATGCGCTGCTTTCCGGCCTCGCTGCGAGGTCCGGTCGAGCGCTCGGAATTGTGCCGGGCGGCATCGACACGCCGGGGAGTAAGACAGGTAGCTTTGCGTAAAGACATAGTATTCTCCATCATCAGAAAAGTTCGGGGTCAGGGGCGGCAGGCGAACCGTCCCCACAAACGGTGAGACTGACGTTCACAACCCCCATAGCTTAGCAGAATCCTGGCTAGGCTGTCAAGCCCAGAATGGTACGCTATATAACTGAATGAGACAGCCCTCTCCCTTGGGGAGAGGGTGGACCGCTGCCGGCGTTTTCATCAGTCGGAGCGGGCCGGGTGAGGGGTCACTTGCCCCCTCGCGGGTGGCGCATACGTCCCGACGTTTTTTGTCGGGATGTATGCGCCTCTTAAGCGTCAGTGGGGCCGAGACATGCCAAAGAAAGGCACGTCTGCGCCACTCGCGGACATTATCATGTTGCCGCGACAATGGCTCGTTTCCCACTTGAAAGCCTTCGCGCCCTGTGGTATACATCAGACACTTTGTCGGTAGTTGGTGGCGAATCAGTTGAGGAGCCGCGTATGTTTCTCCTCGCTCTCGGCTCCATCCGTCGTCCAGGCTGGTTGTTTCCTGGCTTCCTCCGTTCCTCGCGTTTTGAACCCTTCGAGCTACCCGGATGGCCAGTCTGCTGGCTATCCCTAAGGAGACCTTCATGAAACATCGGAAAACTCTCTGGAAATCGTACGTTCTCATGCTCTGCCTCAGCGCGGGCTATATGCTCCGGCATGGGCAAGTTAATTTTCAACCTCGGAAGGCTGATGCCAGCGTGGTTCCAGCCGGAAAGTCTGTGGTGTCCTATGCCAAATTACCTTTGAGCTTTGAAGCCAACCAGGGCCAGATAGACCCGCGTGTGAAGTTCCTTTCGCGCGGGCCGGGTTACACGCTGTTCCTGACCGGCGATCAAGTGGCGCTGGAACTACACGGGCCAGGAGTCAGAAGTCAGGAGTCAGGACCCGGACACATACGGAGCGCGTTGCGACGGACAACTGACCACGCACATCGGACAAGGGAGTCTCTCTTGCGTCTGAAGCTTGTCAACGCCAATCAAAATGCGGTTGCTACGGGCGCGAGCGAACTTCCCGGCAAGGCCAATTACTTCGTCGGCAAAGATCCCCACAAGTGGAGGACCAACGTGCCGACCTACGCCAAGGTGAAATATGCGAGAGTCTACCCGGGCGTGGATTTGGTTTTTTACGGCAACCAGCGGCAACTTGAACACGACTTCGTGGTCTCTCCGGGTGCCGACGCGAGTCGAATTGCGTTCCGACTCGAAGGCTCAAAGAAAGTGTCTCTCGACGCCGAGGGTGCCCTGGCGATAGCAGTTGAAGCTGGCAAAGTTCGTTTTGAGAAGCCGGTGATCTACCAGGAGGACAACAGCGGGCGGCGAGAAATCCCCGGCGGGTACGTCATCAAAGGCAATGGCGAAGTGAGCTTTGAGATAGGACCCTACGATCGCACTACACCACTCGTGATTGACCCGATTCTGACGTTGACATACTCCACCTGCCTTGGCGGAAGCCTCATCGATACCGGCTTCGCCATCGTACTGGACTCTTCTGGCAGCGCTTACGTGACCGGCCAATCTTATTCCACCAACTTCCCGACGACTCGGGGAGCATTCCAGACCTCACGGCGAGGAGCTGAAAATGTCTTCGTCTCGAAGCTGAACGGCAACGGCTCAGCGCTTATCTACTCCACTTATATTGGTGGAAGCACCCTCGACGGCGGAAATGGCATAGCCGTAGACTCCTTGGGCAACGCCTATGTGGCCGGCAACACCTATTCAAGTGACTTCCCAACGACTGCGGGGGCATTCCAGACCTCACTGGCAGGAAGTGAAAATGCCTTCGTCTCCAAGCTCGATCCCAGCGGCTCGGCGCTTGTCTACTCCACCTATGTCGGCGGCAGCGGCTCTGACTCGGCCACTGGCATCTCCTTGGACTCGGGAGGTCACGCCTACGTGGTCGGCCAAACCAGTTCTCCCAACTTTCCGACGACCGCTGAGGCGTTCCAGACCTCACTGGCGGGAACTGAAAACGCCTTCATCACCAAGTTGAATCAGCCCGGCTCGGCACTCGAGTACTCAACCTACCTTGGCGGCAGCGGAATCGATGCCGGCGCTGGCATCGCCGTGGACTCGGCGGGCAACGCCTACGTGACCGGGCAAACCGCTTCCATCGACTTCCCAACCACCACGGGGGCTTTCCAGACCTCAATGCCAATCCCTTGGAGCGCCTTCGTCACCAAGCTGAATCCCAGCGGCTCGGATCTCGTCTATTCCACTTATCTGGGTGGCGGCGGCGATACTGGCCAGGCCATTGCCCTGGACTTCTCCGGCCACGCGTATGTGGCCGGCGGGACGTCTTCCAGCGATTTCCCGTTCCCGACGACCCCGGGGGCGTTCCAGACTTCGCAAGCAGGTTTTCTTAACGCTTTCGTTACGAAGCTGAATCCTAGCGGCTCGGCGCCGATGTATTCCACCCTGCTCGGCGGCAGCAGCCAGGACTACGACTTTGGCATCGCGGTGGATTTTTCAGGCAACGTCTACCTTACTGGCTTCGCCGAATCCGTAGATTTCCCGACCACCCCGGGCGCCTTTCAGAGCGCACTGGCAGGCAGTCAAAACGCCTACGTCACCGTGCTGAATCCGGGTGGCTCGACACTTCTCTACTCGACCTATCTTGGCGGGAGCAGCTACGATGCCGGCCAAGGCGTCGCCGTGGATTATCTGGGCAACCCCTACGCGGTCGGCTATACCCAGTCCAGCAACTTCCCAACGACTCCGGGCGCTTTCCAGACCGCACTGCCAGCGGCCGAAGTCACCTTTGTGGCAAAGTTCGAGAATACTCCGCGGGCACAGGTGGGCAATTTACAAAGCGCCGTGAAGACCCTCGTTTCGACGGGAACGCTGAATGCCGGCCTGGGACAGTTACTCCTTACTCCACTCAACATAGCACTGGCCGCCGTAAGTGCCGGCCGCACGGGCGCTGCGGTTCCAGACCTCGAGGTATTTATCATCAACATTCGATCTCTGGTCCTTGCCCGCCTGTTGACAACCGCGGAGGGCCAGACATTGATAAATGCGGCGAACAGCCTCATCGCGGAGCTTCGAGGTTAGGCGCAAAGGAAGCAACGCAGCGTCTCGTTTTTGAGAGAGTCTGCGGCTCGTCCTTCAACTTCGCGGGCGGCGCATACGTCCCGACGTTTGTTGTCGGGATTGTAGGCGCCTCTTTGGCGCCAGAGTGGCCGAGACATGCCAAAGAACGGCACGTCTACGCCACCCGCCGGGTTACGTGGTAGGGGCGGTTCGCGAACCGCCCCTACGGGCGGGCGGCGGATGCGGGCGAGCCGTAGCGGGCGCGGGCGCGATAGGCGAGGGCGAGTGTTTCGAGAAGTTTTTCCGGGTCCTGAGCGTCTTCGGCGGTCAGGGCGAGGCGCGGGGAGAGACGCTCGACGATCTTTCGCGCCGCGTCGCGCCGTACGGATTCCGCAAGTTCTTTGCGGCGCAGCAGGAACGCCTCGACCAACTGGAATTCTCCCGGTGTCAGGCGTGAAACGTCGAATCTCGCGCCGTGCGAAGAGGCTGCCGTCTCCCATCGCAGCCCGCCATCCAGCACGGGAGCCTTTTCGTGCACCACCACCGTGCCCGCCACGTAGTCACCCAGGCGTTTGCTCTTGGCGCTCACGAGGGCGCTGATGATGCCGACCCCATAAAGCACCGGAATACTGTCAATGATGCGAAGCAGGTTGCGCGCCACCGCTTCGTACACGGTGATCGGGCGGCCGGATTCTTCGATGACGCGCAGGTTCATCAGGCGCTTGCCGGGGGTTTGGCCGTTCCAGAGGGCTTCGAAGATCGCAAAGTATCCAGATTGGAGGAGGAACAACAAGAACACAATCAGGGCCGTCATCCACACGCCTCGAACGGGTTGATGCAGCCCTCGCAATCCTACCGCGTAGGCGCTTCCTCCTAAGATCGCCCAAGCGATAATCTGAAGCCCGGTGTCCAAAGCCAGCGCCAGAAATCGGCTGCCGATGCCCGCCAGGGGGAATTCGAGAGGAATTTGTTCGGGAGTCTCAATAACCAAGTTGTCCATAGGGGCGAAGACCGAAATTCGAAAATCGAAAATGGAAACTGGAAAATAGAAACTGGAAACTTGAAACTGGAAAATAGAAACTGGAAAATGGATAATCGACAATCGCGTTTGTCATTCTGAGCGAAGCGAAGAATCCCGGCAGTCGCTTTGTTCCCGAACTACGGAGACTCTTCGCTTCGCTCAGAGTGACAGATAAGGCCAGGGACGCCGTGGTAATCGAGGATCATATTTCGAGTTTCGATTTTCAGTTTCCTGCGGCTCAGATTCAGCAGTCAGTTAAGTCAGGAACGCTCGCCGCTCAGCCCCGTCAGGGGCGGCATAAAGTAGCCCAGGGCGTAAGCCCTGGGTTGGATGGCCCTCACTCCGCCTTCGGCACCCCTCTCCCGCCCCAGGGCGGGAGAGGGGACGGGGGGTGAGGGCGCGATCTGGCCACCCACGGCTTGCGCCGTGGGCTACATGCTGCCGCCCATCGGCTGACGGGCTGATTTCGGGTACGAACTTTGGCTCCACGACGCTATTTTCCAGTTTCTATTTTCCATTTTCCACTTTCGATTTTGCGGTTTCCAACCCAATGATTAGCGCACGCTGGATCGAAAAACGCAAGCCGTACTGGGACCGCCTGGCGTTGATGATTGAGAAGGCGGGGCGCCGGGGCTTGCGGGTTCTAACCTACGCGGAACTGAGCGAACTGAGCCTGCTCTACCGCCAGATTGCCGCGGACCTGGCAGTAGTGCGCGAAGACCCTTTAAGCCGGCCTTGGGCCGGTTACCTCAATCAACTTCTGGCTCGCGCCCACAACCTGATCTACATGGGGCGCACGGTGCGGCCGCGCTTCATCCTGCCTTTCTATAGCCGCGAGTTCCCCCGCCTCTTCCGTGAGACTTGGAAATACACGGCCCTGGCAGTCATGCTGTTTATGGCCGGGGCACTTGCCGGATTTTTGGCGACTCTTGCGGACCCTGCCTTGCAGCGCTTCTTCCTCGGCCCGGAAATGAGCGCCACGATTGACCGGCGCGAGATGTGGACACACTCCGTCGTCACGGTCAAGCCGCTGGCCTCGAGCGCCATCATGACCAATAATCTCACCGTCTCTTTCACCATGTTCGCTGCCGGAATACTCGCCGGTGTGGGCACGGTTTATCTGCTGGCGATGAACGGCGTGATGCTGGGGGTGATTGGCGCGGCATGCTGGCAGGCGGGCATGAGCTTGAAGCTTTGGTCCTTTGTCGCGCCGCACGGAATCCTGGAATTGCCCGCGATTTTTATTGCGGGCGGCGGAGGGTTGCTGCTGGGCCGAGGCCTGCTCTTTCCAGGCGAATTGCCGCGCCGCGAATCCGTAGCTTACTACGGAGGGCAGGGTGTTCGCCTGGCATTAGGAATCATCCCGCTGTTGGTCGTGGCCGGCGTGCTCGAGGGATTCTTTTCTCCGTCCGGCCTCCCGGTGGCAGCAAAGTTTGCGTGCTCGGCAGCGGTGGGAGGATTGCTTGTGCTTTATCTGAAAAGCAGTCGAGAGTCAAAAGTCGAGAGTCGAAAGTAAAGCGGACCGTCCGTGTTGCTGAGTTGTGATGCTGCAAGACCGCGAAACTCCATCTTATCGGTCTCTCAACCCTTGACTCTCGACTTTTGACTTTCGACTCTCGACTTTTGACTTTCGACTTCTCGACTCTCGACTGCCTTGACTCGCTCACCCACTCCCATATAATGTGGACCTCAAAACGAACGCCCCAAGACCAAGGAGGTCTTAATGAGAGCACATTCGTGGAGTCGAAGGTCATTTCTGCGCGCCGCCGGAGCCGCCGGAACGGTTGCGTCGGCGGCCAAAGTGATGCGGCTCGAGCGCCTGCTGGCGGCATCCCAATCGGTTGCAGACCGGCCGCCCGCGGAGGTTGCGAAAGACGAATTCTACTGGCGCGAGATCCAATTGGATTTCAAGTTGGACCGCACCATCATCAACCTGAATAACGGCTTTACCTGCCCGACTCCGCGCGTGGCGCTCGAATCGGAATGGCGCTACATGGACATGATCAACATGTCGCCCATCTTTTATCAGGGGCCGATTGCGGGCCGCATCGAGACTATCCGGCTGCGCATGGCCGAGGAGTTCGGATGCGACCCGGAGGAAATGGCCCTGACGCGCGGCGCCAGCGAGTCGCTCCAGATCGCGCAGAATGGCATCGACCTCAAAGCCGGGGATGAAGTGATCACCACCGAACAGGATTATCCGCGCATGCTGACCACGTGGGACCAGCGCATGCGGCGCGAGAACATCAAGGTGACGCGCCTGCAATTCCCTGTGCCCACCACGGCGGACGATCTCTGCCAGCGGTTCGAGAAGGCCATCACGCCGAAGACGAAAGTTTTCCATTTCTGCCACGTCACCAACCTGACGGCGCAACTGTTTCCCGTGGCGCGGATTTCGCGCCTGGCGCGCTCGAAGGGGATCGTCACCATAATCGACGGCGCGCACGCTCTCGGGCATTTCCCCTTCAAGCTGAGGGAACTCGAGTGCGACGCCTATGGCGTCAGTCTGCACAAATGGCTGCTGGCGCCGATCGGCAACGGCTGCCTGTACGTTCGCAAAGAGATGATTCCGAAATTCTGGCCGCTCCAGGCTGCTCCCGAACAGCAGGACGACGACATCCGAAAGTTCGAGGCCATCGGCACGCATCCGTGGGCCATTCGTGCGGCGCTGGGCGAGGCTCTTGCTTACCATCAGGCCATCGGCGCTGAACGCAAGGCGGCGCGCCTGCGCTACCTGAACCTGCGCTGGGTCAACGCCCTCAAGGCTCATCCGCGCGTCAAGGTGCTGACGGATTTCAGTGAGCCTCCGCAGGCTTGGGGCGTGGCGGCGGTGAACATCGAGGGAATGGATGTCCGCGACCTCGCGAAATTCCTGATGGATAAATACCGCATCATCGTCGTGCCGCTGGTGGGAGGAGCGCCGCCCAACCAGGTTTTCGAGTATCAGGCCCTGCGCGTGTCGCCGAACATTTATACCACGCTCGAGGAAATCGACACATTCATCAAGGGCATGGAAGAGGCAGTGAAGAACGGCGTGCCGTCTACGCAAGCGTCGCGCACGCAGTCGATGGAGGAATGGTACGTCTAATTGAATAAGAGGCCCTCTGCCTTGGGGAGAGGGTTATTGTTCTGGTTTTTGCGGCTGCATTTCAGGCCTCCACGAAAGGCGGGTTCATATGAAGCGTTTGGCAGTTTGTGGGGCAACGGCATTGGCTCTCGTCTTGGGAGCGACGGGCGTCTTTGCCCAGGGCACTTTTAAGATACCGTACACGTTTCAGGCCGGGGGCAAGAGTCTTCCCGCCGGCGTATACCAAGTCGCCCAAAAGGATGACAATCAGCTCGCGCTTCGTCAGGAAACGACGGGCAAGGAATTCCAGGTCCCCTTTACGAAGCGCCTGGCACAGCCTAGCCCGCCTCTCGGCGAGCCCCAGATTGTCTTCGATGTGGTGGGAAACTTCGCGCCCTCCTATACGGAATACGTGACGGATTACGTGCTGGCCGAAGTCTGGCTGGAAGGTGCGGATGGATTCCTGGTCCACACGCTGAAGGGCGCGCACAAGACCCAGATCATCAAAGGCCAGAGAGCAAAATAGGCAGCGTTACCGAAGCCCCGTCGGGGGCGAAAGAGAGTAGCCCAGGGCGCAAGCCCTGGGTAAAACGCCCCCACCCCCTTTTATTCCCCCTCCCCCGAGCGGGGGAGGGGGAAGGGGGAGAGGGCCTTACACTGACCCACGGCTCGCGCCGTGGGCTATTTTATGCCGCCGCTCCGCGGCTCTCGAACCCTTCAAACCTCACGTTTACAGGGATGCGGATTACACCTTGTGCTGTAGGCTCACTCTCCATACAACCGCGGCACGCGCTTGCCGATCAGGCAAAGAACCTCGTAGGGAACCGTGTCGAGCATCTGGGCGATGTCGAGGGCGGTGATCGAGGCGCCCGGCGATTGGCCGAGGAGCATGACCTCGTCGCCGACGTTCACGCCGGGGATGTCAGTCACATCCAGAAGCGAGAGGTCCATGCTGATGTTGCCGGCGAGGCGCGCCAGCCGGCCGCCCACGATGGCGTGGCCGCGATTCGAGAGCGCGCGGTTGAGGCCGTCCGCGTAACCCACGGGCACGGTAGCGATGCGCGAGGGGCGCCGGGTGTAGAAAGCCTCACCATACCCAAGCGGCGTGCCGGTGGGCACGTCTTTCAGGTAGACGACGCGGGATTTGAAGGTGAGCACGGGCTCAAACACGGGAAGGTCCGGAATTTGTTTGTCCGGCGGCAAAACCAGCGGCATGCAGTAACCGTAAAGCAGGCCTCCGATGCGAATCATATTTTCCGGAAACTCGCGCCGGGAGAGCAGCGCGCCGCTGTTTGAGACGTGCACCCACTCCGGCTCGATTCCCGCCTCCTGGAGCTGTCGAAGCGCGGTGCGGAAGCGCTCCGCTTGCAGTTCCGTATGAGTGGCCACCAGATCTTCGGCCGAAGCCAGGTGCGTGAGCAGGCCCGTTAAGCGCACGCCATCGAGCGAGCGGTAATGCTCGAGGAACCCAGCCAGCCGGTCCGGCGGCACTCCCAACCGTCCCAAGCCTGTATCCACTTTGAGATGAAATTCAATGGGCCGGCCGTAGCGCTGCGCGCACTCGGTGTAAGTGTCAAGGCGCGCCGTGGAGGAAACCGTGGGAGTGAGATCAAACTTCACCAGGTCCGCAGGATCGCTCATGTAAAGGCCGCCCAGCAGCAGGATCGGCTGCTGGATGCCCGCGTTGCGCAATTCCAGGGCTTCCTCGACGCTCGCCACACCGAACCAGTCCGCACCGCACTGCGCAAGGCACTTCGCCACCGCCACCGCGCCGTGACCGTAAGCGTCGGCTTTGACCACCGCCATCACTTTGCGCGCGCCGGCGAGTCGCCTGATCCGTTCATAATTGCGGCGCAATTGGGAGAGCGAGATTTCGACCCAGGTGGGACGGAGCAGTTTGTCAGCGGGAAGGTTCACGGTTGTTCCGGAGGAATTCACCATAGACGTCATCGCGCGGTAACGCCCCAACCAAATACAGATCCTTCGCTGCGCTCAGAATGACATGTCATCCTGAGCGCAGCGAAGGATCTGCTTTTCTGCGCGCGCCGCCAAAAAATACGGCCTCTCATTCATTATTCGAACTCTGATCGCGGACCAGGTTTGCAAATTTGGCATACGGCTTCATGAACACGACGGGAACGTCGCCGGTGGGACCGTTACGCTGCTTGCCGACGATCAGTTTCATCTCGATTCCACGCCGTTCCGCTTCGCCGTCCTCTTCGGTTTCATCCGCCGGCTTGCGCTCGCGGTAGATGAAGATCACCACGTCGGCGTCCTGTTCGATCGATCCGGATTCACGCAGGTCCGACAACTGGGGCCGCCCGTGCCCGGGGCGCTGTTCGGGGGCGCGGCTCAATTGTGAAAGCGCCAGGACCGGAACCTTCAATTCCTTGGCGATGCTCTTCAAGCCGCGAGAAATGTAACTCACCTCTTGGGTGCGATTCTCGAAGCGCCCCTGGCCTGAGACAAGCTGAAGGTAATCTACGATAACGAGGTCCAGCCCTTTCTCCATTTTCAGGCGGCGCGCCTTGGTGCGAATCTGCATGATGCTCAAGGCGGGCGTGTCTTCGATCAAGAGCGGAGCTTCAGCCAGGCGGCCCAACGCCAGGGTTAACCTCTTCCAGTCTTCGCGATTTGCGAACCCGCTGCGGAGCCTGTGGCTGTCGGCCTCCGCTTCCGCGCACAAGAGACGAATGACCAGCGATTCCTTGCTCATTTCGAGCGAGAAGAGGCCCACAATCTTCTGGTTCTTGATGGCGGCATGGGCGGCGATGTTGAGCGCCAGAGCGGTCTTGCCGAGGGAGGGCCGGGCGGCCACCACCACCAGCTCGCCGGGTTGGAGTCCTGACATCATGCTGTCCAGGTCCACGATGCCGGTTTCAATGCCCGTCACGCGCTGGCCGCGCTCGAAGAGAACGTCTATCGTGCCGAAGCTCGTCCGCACAATATCGCGAATGTTGGCGAAGCCCGATTGAACCTTCTGCTCCGCGATCTCGAACACCTGGCTTTGCGCCAGGTCGATCAGCGTGTCGGGGTCGTCCGATCCTTCGAGACAGCGGGAAATCACGTTGTGCGAGGCATTGATGAGGCGGCGGAGAATCGATTTCTCCCGGACGATGCGGGAGTACTCGGAAACCGCGACGGAGGTTCCGACCGGCACGCCATCCGTGAGCGCAGCAAGGTAAGCGGCACCGCCGGCTTTTTCGATCTGCCCCTCTTTCGAGAGTTCCTCGGAGAGCGTCACCAGATCGATGGTGCGGTTCCGCTCCGAGATGGCGAGCATTTTATCGAAAGTAATGCGGTGCGCTTCAGAGAAGAAGTCGTCTTTCCCGACTCCCTCCAAAGCGAGGTTGAGAGCAGTATTATCCAGCAGTATGGAGCCGAGCAGAGCGCGTTCCGCTTCCAAATTCTGGGGTACCACTCGTTCCTGTTCGGTATTGCTGGGCATGGGAGGAATGCGTTCCTGGAATGTCAGAGAAATAATCGCAGAGGGAATTATAGCAGACCGGAACGACTATGCGGACGAGAGAAAATCCGGAATGTGTCATCCTGAGCGAAGCGAAGACTCTCTGTTCGTAAATCTGGAGGATAAGAAACTGCGGAGATCCTTCGCTGCTCTGAAGATGCTTGAGCCGAAGGCACCCTGGAGTGCGGTGGCGTCAGCTACCGCCGTTCGCTCGCACTCCAAGGCGGCAACTCCGCTGCCGCACTCCATAACGCGCTGCGCATTTTCATGTTTTCTGGGTGCACATCGGCGGACGGGCATGGCGGACTGCTTTGAGAATAACTCCCCTCCTCAGCGGGAGGAGGGGCAGGGGGTGGTGGGTGGTATCGCCGGCGAATGGCAACCACCCCTAACCCCTCCTTACCAAGGAGGGGAAGCATTTTGATCAGGGGTGGTGACCCAAAGTACTATGAAGTCTTCGCTCAGGATGACAGCCGGTTGATTTTTCCCAAAGCTCCTGAGTGATCTGAAGCTACTGGGCTGACGGCTCTGATTCCTGGGCGGGCGCGGGTGCGGGCGATGGCGTTGGGGCGGGCGCCGGGGATTCGGCTGCGGGTTGAGCCTGCGGCCCTCCTTCGCTTTCGACCCTCACTTTGATGAACGCCGTTACTTCCCTGTGGAGTTTAATCGGCACGTCGTATTCACCCAAAACCTTCAGGGGTGAAGTGAGAGAGATCTTGCGCTTGTCGATGACATAGCCCTGCGCGGCCAGTTTTTCGGCAATGTCAATGGCCGTGACGGAACCAAAGAGTGTTCCTTTTTCTCCAGACTTTCGAGTCAGGGTCACGCTGACGCCTTGAAGCAGAGTGGAAAGGTCCTGCGCGTCGCCCTTTTCCTTCGCTTCTATCTTGAGAAACCGGACGCGCTGCTGGTCCATCCACTTGCGATTCTGAGGAGTGGCCGCGACCGCCATTTTCTTGGGCAGAAGATAGTTGCGCCCGTAACCGCCGGCGACTTTCACCACTTGCCCTCTCGATCCAAGATTGTCGATATTTTCGAGCAGAATTACATCCATCGTGAACTCCGTTCTAGGGATTAGGGATCAGGGTCTAGGGATTAGGGATTAGGTGCGACGCCCTAATCCCCAGACCCTAATCCCTAAACCCTGCATTTTTACGCTCCGGTTGAAAACGGCAGCAAGGCGATGTTGCGAGCGCGCTTGATGGCCAGGCTCAAAGAGCGTTGGTGCGTCGAGCACGTACCGGTTAGGCGGCGAGGAAGAATCTTGCCTCGTTCGGAAATGAAGCTGCCTACCAGGCGCGCGTCCTTATAGTCGATGAAGTCGATCGACTCCTCGCAGAACTTGCACACCTTGCGCCGCCGGAAAAATTGCTTCTTGGGGCCTGAAGATCCACCCTCTCGCCTACCCTGCGGGCGCTCAGAGTCTCCAGGATTGTTTCGAGGTGCTGGCATATTCATCTACTCCTTCAGTAAGTATGAAGAACTCGAGTCCTTGTGGCCGTCTTGGCGGAGAGAGCAACAAGCCCGCGCCTGCGGGCGCACCAAACAGGACGGCGCCAGGAAAACGGTTTCTTCACGCCGGGGGTGCTTCCGCAGCCGGCTGTGGCGCCGGAGCCGGAGCGGGCTTGGAGCGCCGCTTCTTCGACTCCTGTTTTGACCGCAGAGCCTTGAATTTCTCGGCGCGCTCGAGGTCTTCGTCAATCCGAACCGTCATGTACTTGATCACCGTGTCGATCACCTTCAAGCGGCGTTCAAACTCTTTGACGGTGTCGCCTGATCCTTGCACCCGGAAGAGAATATAGATGCCCTCCCGTTGCTTCGCCACACGATACGCGAGCCGGCGGCGGCCCATTTTTTCAACTTTGTCGATCTTCCCACCCGCCCCTGTCGCCACGCCTTCCATTTGGGAAATCAGTTTGTCGACGTCCTCTTCAGTGGCATCGGGCCGGACAATGAAAATAATCTCGTAATTACGCATGGACCCTCACGATGGTTGCGGTGAAACCCTCCGATTAAAGCGGTTCATCGCCTTTTGAGAACCTTCTCGCAAAATAACGTGCACGGCTTCACAGGCCTGGCTGAGCATTTCCGACACGGCTTCGAGGTCGGACCGGTGGAATCGACCCAGAACGTACAACGCCATATCGCCGATGGGCTCGTCCGGGCCGACACCCAGGCGAACCCGAGCGAACTCGCTGGAATTGAGCGCGCCAATGATGGACTTCAATCCGTTGTGGCCGCCCGCGCTGCCTCGCGGCCGAACGCGCAAACTGCCCAGAGGAAGCGCCGCATCGTCGACCAGCACAATCAGATCGCTGACCTCGAGGCCGTATTTCCCGAGCAGCCGGGCCACGGCCATACCGCTCAGATTCATGTAGGTCTGAGGCTTGGCCAGAAGAACCTCCTGGCCCTCCAGGCGCGCCGCTGCCGTCAACGCTTGAGCTTCCCGATGCGCCAACTCCAAACCACATTCGCGAGCGAGCAGGTCCACAGCCATAAAACCCAGGTTATGGGGTGTCTGCTGGTATTCGGCGCCGGGATTTCCTAAGCCCGCGATCATTTTCATTGCGCAAAGAACAGAATTTCAAATTCGAAATCTGAGATTTGAAAACCAAGTTTCAGATTTGCCATATTTGAAAAAGGGAATTTCAGATTCGAAATCTGAGATTTGAAAACGGAGTTTCAAATTTGAGATCTGAAATTCGATAAGCAAAATCCGCCGGGCGAACTGGCACTCGAATTTCCATTTTCGGTTCTCGGTTTTGGAATTTCGAGTTTCGATTCGGCGGAAGCCTATTTGCCTTCCTTCTTCCCTTCTTTTTTGCCTTCCTTGGTTTCCTTGGTTTCCTTTCCTTCCTTGCCTTCGGGCGCTGCTTCTTCGCCTTCTTCCGCTTCGGCCTTGCCCTTGCGAATCACTTCGGGCTCGGCTGGAGCAACCGCGGCTTCCTCAGCGGGCTTCACTTCCTCTTCCACCTTCAGCTCAATCACGTGAGCAACCACGCGCGTGGGATCAGTCAGGATCTTCACTTTGGGATCCACCGGCAGGTCGGAAACGCGAAAGTTCTTGCCCAACTCGAGTCCGCTAACCTCAGCGACGAAGCGTTCCGGAATATCGTCAGGCAGACACTCGACATCCACTTCTCTGAGCACAAACTCGAAGACTCCGCCTTGCACCTTCACGCCCACCGGCTCTCCGGTCACCTGAATCGGAACCTGAAGTTTGAGTTTGGTATCACGAGCGATCCGGACCATGTCAACGTGCAGAAGGTGGCCGTCGACCGGCTCGGTTTGCCACTCGCGGATCATGACTCGAGCAGGAGCTTTCCCCCGAACCTCGAGTGTAAAGATGGCGTTGTGGCCGGATTCGGATTGGAGAATCTGAATAATCGCCTTCGGATCGACCTCCACCGGAATGGAAGGTCCTCCGCCGCCATAAACCACGGCGGGGATCCGCCCCGCCCGCCGTAAACGACGGGCAGCGTTCTTCCCGAAATCCTGCCGCGCCTCGACTTCTACTGCTTGAACCTGAGTCATAACAATTTACTCCTCAATACCACTCGTTACCCCCGCGTAAGCGGGGGTCCATCGCGCCGGGACGAGATGGATTCCCGCTTTCGCGGCAATGACGTGAACTTCGATGGTGCCCGGACACCAAGCCTTTACCCATTCAGATGAAGAGCTTGCTGACCGAAGTCTCTTCGTGAATGGAGCGAATGGCTTGCGCCAGCAATTTGCCCACGCTCAGCACCTGGATCTTTTCGCAATCTTTCGCCGCGGGCGGAAGCGGAATGGAATCGGTGGTCACCACCTGTTCGAGTGGGGCCGCGCAAATCTTGGCGACAGCATTTTCCGCGAACACGCCATGCGAGCAGCACGCATAGACCTTCGCGGCGCCCTTCTTAGTCAATGCTTCGGCGCTTTTCGCCAGAGTACCCGCGGTATCAATCATGTCGTCCACGATAAGACAGGTTCTGCCCTCGACCTCACCGACCACGTTGAACATTTCCACCACGTTGGCGTCCTCGCGACGCTTGTCGATGATCGCCAGAGGCGCGCTCAGGCGCTTGGCAAAGGCTCTGGCTCTCTCCACTCCGCCCGGGTCCGGAGAGACCACCACGGGATCCTTCAGCTTCAGCTTCCGAAAATAACGCACCGTCACCGGCGTCGCATAGAGGTGGTCCACCGGTATGTTGAAGAAGCCCTGAATCTGCCCGGCGTGCAGGTCGAGCGCCAGCACGCGGTCGGTTCCCGCCGAGGTCAACAGGTCGGCTACGAGTTTTGACGAAATGGGTACCCGCGGGCGATCCTTGCGATCCTGGCGCGCGTAACCGTAATAAGGAATCACCGCCGTGATGCGTTCGGCCGAAGCACGCCGCAGCGCGTCCAGCATCACCAGCAATTCCATCAGGTTGTCGTTCACCGGGCTGCAGGTAGGCTGAATAGCGAAGACGTCAGCGCCCCGGACATTCTCGAGTATCTGAAGGCGAACTTCTCCGTCGGGAAACCGCCCCACGTAAGCCTTACCGAGGGGCACTCGTAAATGTGCAGATATCTCCCTGGCCAGGGCCGGGTGAGCATTACCGCTGAAGACCTTTAGCTTGTGCTGAACGGGGTCCATTGCTCTGTCTTCCTCGCCTGGAGTCGCACAGGCGCTCTTGCCCGTGCCTTACTTGATCCACATCAACGTGAGGCACAGGCAAGAGCTCAAGTGCTACTCTCGATTTTCGAACTTGGCTGGGAGGCCTGGATTCGAACCAGAGTTCCATGCTCCAAAGGCATGTGTCCTACCACTGGACGACCTCCCAACAGCAAACCGTGCCGGCGCGGCCGTTGTGGACGAACCCCCTCACCTGTCCGTCGGCTGACGGACACCCTCTTCCCCAAGGGGGCGAGGGCATAAACTACTCAGCTTATTTCTCCCCTCGCCCCCTTGGGGAAGAGGGGTTGGGGAGTGAGGGGGTCTGTCACTCAATTCTGCAATCCTCAGTCGGCAATGAGCAGTCGCCAATAATCACTTCGCGACAACGTGCGTGACCGGAATATGAGCCATCCTTTGGGGATTAGCTTGGATGCGTGGAGCAACTGACGGGCAGACCCGAAAACCGCGTAGATGGCGGAGCCGCTCCCTGTCAAGGAAGCGATCTCGGTTCCGGCCCGGATGAGATGCCGCTTCAAACGCGCCAACTCAGGCCACCTTGCGAAAGCGACTCGCTCGAAGTCGTTTTCGGCCGGTCCCCAATCGAGCAGGGGAAACTGTGGCCACGCACCGACGTCCTCAATGCTACGGGGTTTGCCTTGAGTTGTCAACCGCAAACCCGCTTGCTGGTAGGCTTCTTGAGTGGAGATTGAGAATCCCGGAAAGACGACCAGGCATTTTCGTGGCGGAAGGTCGGAAAGCGGATATACGGCTTCGCCGCGACCGCACCCCAGCACCCTTCCACCCAATAGAAACAGCGGAACGTCGGAACCCAAGCGGGCGGCCAGGGCAAAGCGGCGGCTTTGCGACAATCTCTCTCCGCTCAGCCGTTCCAAGCCCTCGAGCGTGGCCGCCGCATCGCTCGATGCGCCTCCCAAGCCGCTGCCGGTGGGAATCGACTTTTCGAGGAGCGCCCGCACGCCGCCCGGATAGCCGGTTGCGCGCCGCCAGAGTTCGCAGGCCCGATAGACAAGGTTCTTGCTGCCAGACGGTATCTCGGGATCGTCGCACTCGAGGCGGATTCCTTCTTCCCGTTTCGAAAGCGAAATCTCCAGCCGATCGTGAAGCGCAATGGTTTGATAAACGGTGCGGATTTCGTGGTAGCCATCGGGGCGTTTGGCCAGGATCTTTAGCCCCAAGTTGATCTTCGCGAAGGCGCGCAGGCGAATGGAGTTCGGCAAGTTGTTGGGCTGTGGCGCAGGCACTCCTGCCTGCGTCCGGTGTATTATATCGCAAGGCACAGGCAAGAGTGCCTGTGCTACTGCTTACTTCTGGGCGGCACGCTGCTTTGCCATGCGGTCCTTCACGTCGTCGAGTTCTTTCTGCAGCTTGGCGGCCTGGTCTGAATCAAAGTCGCTCGATCCTGCCGTCGGCCATTCCTTGAGCGCGCGTTCCCATTCCTGTACAGCCTGGGCGTCTTTGCCCATTCGCAAGTGGACGCGTCCCAGATGCTCGAGTATGGTTGGATCGTCGGACATCAGCCGCGCAGCCTTTTCAAGGTGCGGCTCGGCCAGGTCGCAGCGGTCCATTTTATAGTAAGCCCAGCCCAGGCTGTCTAAGTAGGCTCCGTTGTTGGGATCCAAGTGCAAGGCCTTCTGGATGTATTTCACTGATTCATCCAGGCGCACGCCCCGATCCGCCAGCATGTAGCCGAGATAATTCGCCGCTGAGGCGTTCAAAGGATCGGTTGCTAGGACTTGCTTGAACTGCTGCTCGGCCAGGTCGTATTTCTTCTGGCGCTCATAAATGGAGCCCAGCAAGAAGCGCGAGTACTCCTGCTCCTCAGGCTTGGTGCTGGCCGCCATGGATTTATTGACAGCCTGTTCCGCCTCGTCGAGCCGTTTGGCCTGAATGTAGACCTGCGCAATGGAAAGGTAAAGCTCGCGGTCAGCCGGCGTGTTGTTTGTCAGCGCCTGAAGTTGCTTGACCGCGTCGTCCACCTGCCCCAGTTCACCCACCACGTAGGCGCGCAGAATGTGCAGTTCCCGGTCGTCAGGGGATTTCTTCAACGCCGAGTCCAGTTCGCCGACGGCTTGCGACAATTGGTGATTCATGCGAAGCGTATCAACGATAAGCTGCTCACCTCGCCCGATCTGCCCCGGCAGGGCCACAATCTGATGGAAGGCTTGCAAGGCATTGTCATACTTTTTTTGTTCGCGGTAAACCAAGCCCAATCTCTCGAGAAAGAGAGCTCGATTGTTCGCCTCGGCAGGCGTATATTTATCCTCCGCCTCCGCCGAACCCTTGACCAGTCCTTGTAAAAGCTCGATGGCTTTGTCCTGGTTTCCCGTCACGTCCTCGAGCAGGGCTTGCTGATAGGAAATCTCCTGGCTGCCCGATTTGTCGGACTGGAGCGCCTTGGCGCGCTCGAGCTCCTTGCGGGCGTCGTCGTAGCGGCCCTCCTGGCGATCGAGCTCCGACAATTTGAGATAGGTTGCCGCGTCGTCGGGATCCGCCTTCAAAATCTTCTCATATTCAGCGCGCGCGGCCGGAGCGTTTCCCATGCCCATCAGCGCAAGCGCATAATCCCGGTGAAGTTCCTGGTTCTCAGGGTCCTTGGCGATGGCCTTCTCGTAAGTGGCCACGGCAGAATCATAATCGCGCGTTTCAGCGTACGAATAGGCCAGCATTCCGAGCAGCGGCGGGTCCATGTCGTCTTCCGGGATCTTTTTGTGCAGCTCTGCCGCGCCCGCGTAGTCGCCCTCCTCGAAATCAAGCTGTGCCAGGCTGCTCAGGCCCTCTTTGGATTCGGGGTCCACATTCAGTACCTTCTTGTAGGCTTCCTCGGCCTTTTCGGGCTGATTGTTGATCTTGTAGAGGCGACCGAGAACTTGCCAGGAATCCGTGTCCGAGGGCTCGAGGCGTGTCAGCGCTTCCATGTGTTGAATGGCCTTGTCAAGAGCGTCCTTGTTCACCTTTGCGGTCTGGTTCTCGCCCAGCATGTGCCAATAAATCCGCGCCAACAGGCGGTGAGCGTCCGGATAGTCCGGGTCGGTCTTCAAAACATCTTCAGCTTCCTTGACCGCTTCCCCCACCTGCGCTACGCGCCAGTAAAGCTCGGCCAGTTCCACACGCAGGAACAACGACTCGGGATCGGCAGCGATTGCCAGCTTATATTCGGCGATCGCACGGTCGACATAGTCGGCGCGATTGTACACACCCGCCAGTTCCTTATATCGCCGCGCCAGCATAAAGTGGTAATACGCTTCGGCGTGGTCCGCGGCCGGGGCAGCTGCGTTCGCGGACGGTTTGACCGCCGAGGGACCGGATTCCTGCAACGCGAAAAGCGTCGCGGCCCCCACGAAGACGATACCCACTCCAAACCCTAGTTTTTTGGCTAATTTACGCATAGTTCCTTTCTGCCCCGCAAAGTCTCAGAGGTTTAGATGCAAATTATCGCATAGGGGTACCACAGTGTCAAAAATTGGCGCCCATGGGCAGCGTCGCAGATCGAGGTGGCACGGGCCTCAGAAAGTGTGAAGAAATTGGGATCCTGTCATCCTGAGCGCAGCGAAGGATCTCCGTAGTTATACGTAAATCGCTGAAGCACAAGAAACTGCCGGGATCCTTCGCTTCGCTCAGGATGACAGGCGTCGATTTTTTCACAGGTTCTCCTGCCTGTGTAAGTTCGTCACTAAGATAGCGGTGCCACATCAATCTGAGACGCTACTCCCCATTGCCGGGTTACCGACGTCAAACGGGGCCAGGCGATAAACTGTCGGGCATTCTGGGATTTGCTGGTGTATAATCGTCGCTATCGGGAGGCGGGGCCTCCTATTTCACGGATAACTTAAGGCGCGTCAGGACCGTTGCCCGGCGATACGGAAACGGGTCCGAATGCGAGAGGGGCGGAGTCGCACGTCGATTCCGATAACTACTCAAAGGAGGAAACTGTGCACATAATCTGGTGGATTGTGGTTGGGCTCATCGCGGGCTGGCTCACCGGAAAGATCATGAAAGGAGCAGGATATGGGGTTATCGGGGACATCGTTCTCGGCATCGTAGGTGCTGTGATCGGCGGATTCATCATGCGGCAAATCGGCTTCGTCGGCCAAGGCGGCATGATCTACACGATTCTGGTGGCCGTGGGCGGCGCCGTGCTTCTGACGGCTGTAGTTCGAGGTCTGAAGCGAATTTGACCTATTCTGAAATGACTCCCCTCCTCAGCGGGAGGAGGGGCTGGGGGTGGTAGATGGTTGCCGCTCAGCAACCACCCCTGGCCCCTCCTTACCAAGGAGGGGAATCATTTTCATGGTTTCCGGGATGCGAGGATGGCAAGCCGCCCCCGTACATCGGAGCGGTTATCGGCGGATTGGGGTCTCGGCGACTGTTCTTGACAGCCTCTTAACCAGATGTTAATTTTTCTGCTCGTAGTCGTTCTTTGAAAACTTTTGTTCCTGTGGTGCCCCGGCACAAACCGGGGGAAAAGGGAAGGCCGTGAAAATCGGCCGCGGTCCCGCCACTGTGACCGGCGAGCCAGATCCTCGCAGTCCGTCACCTGACGGACAGCCACTTTTCCGCTCTGCGGAAAGGGAAGGCGGAGGAGAAGGCGATAACCCGAGAGCCAGGAAACCTGCCCAGGAACAGTAACTCGGCCTAACTCTTCGACGGAAAGAGGGGACAGCCTTCCGATTCCGCTACGAGGGATTGGGAGGCTTTTTTGTTTTCCCACGACCCAACAGCCCTCTCCCTGGGGAGAGGGTGTCGCGGTTCGGCGCTTTCATCAGCCGGAACGTGACGGGTGAGGGGTCACTTGCACCTTTCTGCAGCGCCGTTGAAGGAGAGGCGGTATACGCAGCCCTGAGTGGTCGATTGGTTGGCGAAAACCGGCTGGACTGAACAAATTGGACAAGCAGACGGAGGCATTGACCAATGGGAGAGATTCGCTCGATAACGAGGCTCGCGATCGGAAGTAACCCCTCACCCGTCCTACGACGGCTGATGAAAACGCCGTCGCAGGACACCCTCTCCCCAAGGGAGAGGGCTGCGTTGTGTAGTGTGTTGCCGATCTTATTGGGTTCCCTGTTAATTGCCTGCACGGCCACGGCGGCGCGAGCGGCTACGATCAAGGGCACGGTGCTTGATCCCAGCGGGAGGGCGGTGGCGAATGTGCAGGTCAGCCTGCTCCAGTCGCTGACGGCACTGGATGAGCGTCAAACCGATGCCAAAGGGGAGTACGAGTTTACGGGAGTCGCCGAGGGGTCATATCGTTTGGTGGCGAATGCGCCGGGCTTTTCATCGTCGCCGGTGGATGTGGAGGTTCGCGAAGACCAGACCTCCAGCGTGGATCTGCATCTAGCGCTGAGCGCCGTCGAGCAGCAAGTTGTGGTCTCGGCGTCGCTCGAGGGCACGCTCGCTCCTCAACTGGGCTCGTCCGTCTCCACGATTTCCAGCCAGGAGATTAATAACCAGGGAGCACAGAACGTCACGGATGTCTTGCGCGGCGTTCCGGGGGTCACCCTGGACGACACGGGGCGGCGCGGGGGCGCCACGGGCGTCTTCATTCGCGGCGGCGACTCCGACTACAACCTGGTTACGGTTGACGGGATTCCATTGAATGAGTTCGGAGGGTACTTCGACTTCTCGCCTTTGCCCGCCGACGGGGTGGACCGCGTCGAAGTGACGCGGGGCGCGGAGAGCGCTTTGTTCGGCTCAAACGCCGTCACCGGCGTGGTCAACATCGTCACCACGCGCGGCGAAGGCCCGCCGCATTTCGATTTCCAGGCCGAAGGCGGCAATTTCACCACGCGCCGCTTCGTCGCCGGTGGGAGCGGCTTGACCCACAGCCTGAGCTGGGCTTACGACTTCTCCCGGCTCGATACCGGCGGGACGGTGCCTAACGATGGCTACAGGAATCAGAACGCCATCGTGAGCCTGGGCTACGGCAGCGGCGAGCGGCGCCAGGCCGACTTTCACTTCCTGGGCAACGCCAACGTGGTGGGCAATCCCGGCCCTTACGGCTCTGACCCAGACGACCTCTATAACGCTCCCACTTATCCCGGAGGTCCTTCCGATTACCAAGTGGGCCTGGTAGCCCGTGATAAGCAAAACTTGTTTGGCTACGAAGGAAGCTACTTCGAGCAATTCACGCCCGGCTTCCGGCTGGCGGTGACGGGCTCGGCAGCGACGAACGACTACTACTTCTCGTATCCCGCCTCGGACGGCGGCGACTCCTACTCGAATACTCTGCGCGGCGTGGTGAACGGTCGAGGCGAGTTCGCCATTTCGAACAAGGATTTTCTGGTGGCGGGCTTTGAATACCAACGCGAGCAGTTCGAGGACACTTATGTGGCGGACGCCAACAACAGCCCGTTCATATTGCCCCGCACGACGCTGGCGCCTTTTGTGGAGAACCGCTGGAGCCCCTCGAGCCGGCTCTTCGTGACGGCGGGCTTGAGGCTGGACGACCTGCGCACGGGCTCGCTCCCGCCCGGCGATTACGGGGCGCGCCCGCTCATTCCCGCCAGCTACATCACCAAGCTGAACCCGCGCGCCTCGGCGGCCTTCCTGCCACGCCAGTCGGATTCCGGATCGTGGCTTGGGGCGACGCGATTGCACGCTAGTTTCGGCACGGGCATTCGCGCCCCTGACGGCTTCGAGTTGGCCACCACCAACAACCCTCTCCTGAAACCCGAGAAGAGCGTCAGCTTCGATAGCGGGGTCGAGCAGAGATTTTTCAACAGCCGGACGCTCCTTGACCTGACCTACTTCTATAACAAGTTCGACGATCAGATTGTGACGCTCGGCGGATCGCTCACCAACCTCAGCACCTTCGTCTCAGATAA
>Ga0187852_1000702_pt1 | contig 35529 bp, 22 predicted proteins | sample June2016WEW_6_40_FD_134511 | JGI IMG/M metagenome (GOLD analysis project Ga0187852, IMG submission 134511) | Peatland microbial communities from SPRUCE experiment site at the Marcell Experimental Forest, Minnesota, USA - June2016WEW_6_40 | ecosystem: Environmental > Terrestrial > Soil > Wetlands...
CGAGCGTGAACCTGCAGGCCCCGGCCACAGACCCGGCCGGGTACACCTTCTCGCATTGGACGGTGAGCGGCGCGGTGCAGCCTGCCGCGCAGAAATCCGTTACGTTTACAATGACCGCGGCCATAACGGCCTCGGCGGTATATATCAAGGACGTCCCGTAGCACCGTGAACTACGCAAATCCCGCCGGCCAGACTAGTGCCGGTGTGATGGCGCGATGGTCGCCGACGTTCGGCTCGATCTCGACTGAAGGGGGTGAGCTGCCAGGCAATAATGTTGTCCGCGCGCTGAAGCCTGCGGGATCTACACCATCTTCATTCAGCGTCGCGGGTTGCGAGGTTGCCGAGCGGTTTATTTGTTGGCTACAAGGATGTCCGTGCGACTGCCTCACCGACCCGCGCAAAGAGTGCCACTGCACGCCGCGGCAGATTCAGCAGTACATGTCCAAAACCAGCGAACCGTTGCTCGACCACATGAGCCTGCAGGTCGAGGCGCAACGGGCAGAGGAAGGCAAGGCCGCGGCCATCGCTGCCTTGATGCGGCCTCCGAAGTGGGCGCCGGACGTTCCTCCAGCGGCCAAGGGAAAGGTCGGTAAAACGCTTGCATATAGAGCAGAGTCGTCTGGGAACGGCAACTTCTCGGCAGAGCCACCCAGCGCCAGCGTGGGGCTGGATAGACGAATTTGCTCAGGCGGCGTCCGTCGAGCCGATCGGAACGGCGAGCGGTTCATCGGAGGCTCGGTGACCGTGTACCGTTTTAATCCGACCACCAACGGCGGTTGCCATCCTTAGATGGGTGTTCTCGCTGTGACGTATATCCCTCCCCGACCGGTGTGCGCCGGGCAGGGCACTCTTATGACCCGACGATGATCGGTAAGGTCAGGTACGGCATCGTTATGGAGAGCGCCGAGACTTCGGACAAGACGACCGCTCTGGCTCTGGCCGAGAAAAAGTTCCGCCAGTTTCAGGAGATCGCGCCACGCGAAGCGACCGTGGAGCGTATCACGATCAAAAGCTCTCGGAGCTCGACACCCGGTGGCTGGCCGACCGCCTGCGCTCGGAAGGGACGATCTACCTTATGAAGCTGGCCCCTCGGTACTTGCAAAGACATCGTCGGCGGCGGCGAGGATGTATACGCCGTTAGCATCACCCCTCGACCGAACGCAAGCGAAAAGGCCGGGCGGCATATCCTGCCGTCCCGCCGTATTTTATGAGTGGTGCCCGAGACTGGATTTGAACCAGCATGGGTTTGACTCCACTAGGCCCTCAAAATATGATCTCCGTCGCGGCATAACTCACTTAATTCTTGTAACTTACAGTAATTCTGAACCTTCCACTAACTTCCCGAAGTTCTACTCATTGGTCAAAAAGCGTTACAAAAGACAATTATTCGTACTCTTACGTGCCGCGGCCAGACCCTTTTGTGATGTTCGATTCGAGACGATCTAGCACCTCCAGCAACCCATTCGACGGACGCACAAGGTCGAGAACACCTCGTCCACAGCGCTGCCACCGCCGCACGGTCAGCCGCCTGAGGGCGCCAAAACCTGAGACTTCTTTTTATGTTTCAACTGGTGGAGATTTCGGCGCGCGGGACTTGACGCGAGCAGAGGCAGAGCTGCCGTGAAATGGCTTGACAGGGGACAGTTCAAGAGTACAATCTCGTATTTGCAAGGGGACTGCCCTTTGGAGATCGGCCAAAGGGCAAAGTGAGGCTAACTTGCTTCTTGATGGAGGAGACCAATTTTATGCAGCGGAAGGTGATCCCCTGGGTTCTCGTGCCTGTGGTGTGCCTGGTCTGCTCGGTGGCCATCGCCGAGGCACAACAGCCGAACTCCAAAGTGGCGGACTATTACCGGCAACGGGCGGCGGCTTGCACGAAAGAAGCGGATGATCGCGAGGCGGAGTATGCGAATGCCTCGGGAAAGGTCAAGGAGGCTGCCGCGGCGTTCGTCAAGGCGAAACGCACCGAGGCCGCCGTGAACGAAGCGCTCGCCAAAACTTACGATGTCGGCGGGGCCGACGACATGTTGTTGCCGCTCCTGAAGCGGCTGCCTGAGACGGCGGACGCTTCGTCGCGCCTGGCTGTGGCGCTCGGGGCGCGGACTAACGAGAACCTCCGCCAAAATGCGCTCGCCGACGTGGAGGCGGCGGCCAAGACGGCGAGTCCGGAATTGAAGGCCGCCGCGGACGCGCGCGTGGAGAGCCGCCGGCAGGCCATCGCGGCGTGGGCGCGCGTGGCCGATCTCATCGCCAAGCCGGCGTGCACCCAGGCCGAGTTCGACGCGGCCCGCCTTGAAGCCATGGACGCTGACAACAAGATGAGCCTGGCCGAGCGCGCCTATGCGATCGCGGTCGAGACTCTCGAGTTGGAGAAGCTCGCGAAACAGACGCCATCCAAGGAGGTGGCAGAGAAGCTGGCGGCGTACAAGAAGCTTACGGCCGACCTGCTGCAGGCGGACAAGCTTTCGCGCGACGCCCAATTGAAGCTGGAGCAGGTCGCCCTCGAAGCGCGGCAGGCCACCAAGGAATTCCGCGAGGCACAGCGCGCCGCCGCCTTGCCGCCCGCGGGGCCGTAGCGCGGCATGGCATCGCTGCACGAAACCGGCTGAAAAAAGTGAATTTTTTTATTGACTCCGCCCGTTGATGCTGATATAGATGCTATCATGTCTCTTGTGCAGACGGGGCGCATCTCGCCGGAGGCAGGGTCGGGGGTCTCAGTCTTGCCGTCAGTGACAATACTCTCTAGCGCACGCAACAAGTAGCTGCACTCAAGGGAGGACACTGTCGCATGAAGCTCCGCCACAAGTCGGTTACCCCCTCGGCGTCACCCGGACCCAGTGAATGCCGTGCACCCCGTCGGGGCGCGGCGCGGACCGGCAAGTCCTTTCTCCTTGCGGCCGTCGCCGTCGCGCTCCTCGTGAGCGCCTCCGCCGCGGCCGCCGCGCCCGACGACGGGCCCGCGTACCCGGTCAGCCGCATCCAGCTTCGGTACAGTGTCGAAAATCCCTCGCTGCCCCGCCTCGACGACGTGATGAACCTGGAGGCCTCCCTGGGGCGGACCGACAAGGGATATGTCGAGCCGCGGGCGGGGGCCGAGACCGTCACGCTGCGCCTGGCGGATATCGGCGCCGGCGGGCCGGCCAAAGTCATATTCCATCAGAGCGCCATTCGCTCAGTCGGCGCCCAGATCGTTCATTTTCTTAACACGCGGGGGATCTACGGCGTGTTCGTCAGCCCCGATCCGGACGACATCCCGCCCGAGACCGGCCAGGACCTCCGGCCGGAAAAACGGCCCGCCGCGGAACAGCAGGTTCTTCGCCTGGTGATCTACGTGGGGAAGGTGACGCGGACGCGAACGGTCGCGTCCGGCGACCGCGTCCCTGCGGATCAACGCATCAACAATCCGGCGCACACCTGGATCATGGAAAACTCGCCCATTCAACCCGGCGCCGAGCCGGGTTCTTCCAAAGGGACCGACCTGTTCCAAAAGGACCTCCTGGATGATTACCTCTTCGAGTTGAACCGCCTACCGGGCCGACAGGTGGACGCGGCCATTTCCTCCGGCGGCGCGCCGGGCGACGTGTCGCTCGACTACCTCGTCAACGAGACCAAGCCCTGGCTCGCCTATTACCAGTTGTCGAACACGGGCACGAAACAGACCGATTTGTGGCGCAGCGCGTTCGGGTTCACCGACAACCAACTCACCGGGCACGACGACATCCTGACGCTGCTGGCGGTGGGCTCGGGGTTGAGTAACGACGATACCCGCGCCATCAGCGGCTCCTACGAGTTCCCGATCTTTAGGCCGGACCTGCTTCGCCTGCGCCTTTACGGATCGTGGAGCAAATATGCCGCTTCCGACATCGGCATCACGAGTGAGAACTTCTACGGGGCAGACTCGACGCTCGGCGCGGAGGTCATCGGAAACATCTATCAGCACAAGCAGTGGTTCCTGGACGCTGTGGCCGGAGCGCGCTGGCACTACGTGACCGTGGAGAACCAGACGGTGGATGTCGACGGGCATGAGGATTTCTTCATCCCGAGTGTCGGCTTGCGGCTGCAGCGCGCGACGCCGGCCGCGACGACGCAGGCCTCATTGAGCTACGAGGGGAACGTCGCCGCCGTCGCCGACACTCAAACCTCGGCGTTGCCGCCGCTTGGACGCATGAATACGGATTCCACCTGGCAGGTTGTGAAGTGGAACGCGCGCGAGTCGTTCTTCCTCGACCCGCTCCTCTGCTCCGCCGGGACGGAACCCACGCTGGCGCATGAAATCGTCATGGTTTTTCGGGGTCAGGCGACGCAAAACCGCCTGATCCCGCAGGAAGAGGAGACAGCCGGCGGCTTGTACAGCGGCGTGCGCGGCTACCCCGAAGAAGACGCGGTCGGCGACACCGTCGTGATCGGCAACCTCGAGTATGATTGTCATTTGCCGCGGCTGCTTTCGCCGAGAGCCGAGCCTTCGCATGTGCCGGTGGTCGGAGATTTCCGATGCTTCCCTCCGCGGCCATCCGTTCCGCCGGATTGGGATTTCATCGTTCGAGCTTTCCTGGATTACGGCCAGACGTGGAACAGCGACATTGAGTCCACCGAGAGGAATGAAACGCTCGTGGGCACGGGCGTCGGGGCGGAACTGCAAATTCGCAAGAACCTGTCCGTTCGTCTCGACTGGGGTTTCGCGCTCTCGCCCACCCAGGACACGAAGGCCGGTTCCAGCGTGGTGCACTTCGTGCTGACCCTGGCCTATTGAAGGAAGGCGCACATTCCGGGACCGCGCGCGGTTTCCGAAGACGTCGGTTGCGCCCGACGGTCCGGTAATGCGGCAATGGATATGGGAGGCATCTCATGAATGGGCTTCGGATCCGGCGAACCGGACGGCGCGGCGTCGCCCGCGCGGCCACGAGGCTTCTGCCCGCTCTTGCGCTGCTGCCGGTCCTGCTCGGCGGCGGGGCGCTGGCGACGCCCAAGGGCGCTCAGGTCGTTTCCGGCAGCGCTCAGATCGTCCAGAAGGGAGACCTGACGACGATCACGGCAGGCAACCAAAGTATCATTCAGTATCAGAGCTTCAACATCGCCCATGGCCAGACGGTCCAATTCATCCAGCCCAGTTCCCAGTCCACGGTCCTCAATCGGGTTCTCGGAGTGAACCCCAGCGTCATCGCGGGCACGCTGCTCGCCAACGGGGTGGTCTACATCGTCAACCCGGCCGGCATCTACTTTGTCAATGGCTGCCTCGTGAACGTGGGCGCCATCTATGCGGCCGCCGGCCACATTTCCAATCAGAACTTCCTGGCGAACATCAACCAGTTCACCGGCCTCACCGGCCCGGTCGTCAACAACGGCCTCATCAGCGGCGGCGAGGTCGCCCTGATCGGCAACCAGGTCGCGAACTTCGGCACCATCGTCGCCCCCAATGGCGTCGTGAGCCTGGTGTCGGGCTCGGACGTCTACCTCACCGATAACGACGGCCAGATCCTCATCCAGCTCAACGGCGGCGTCCCCGCGGCGGCCGGGGCGGGCGTGCAGAACTCCGGCTCGATCCAGGCGCCGGGCGGCACAGTCAGCCTCAGCGCGGGCGATCTGTACGCCCTGGCCATCTTCAATAACGGCACGATCAAAGCGAACGAAATCACCGTCCAGGGTCAGGGCTCCGGCCTCGTTCAGGTCTCCGGCACGCTGGACGCCAGCAATCCATACGGCGTCGGCGGAACTATTAATGTATTGGGCGATCAGATCGCCCTCACCAGCGCGACCCTCAACGCCTCCGGCGCGACGGGCGGCGGGACCATCCTGGTTGGCGGCGGCCTCCATGGCGCCAACCCCGCCATTCCCGACGCCTCTCAAACCTCCGTCAGCGCCGACAGCGTGATCAACGCCGACGCCCTCGCCAGCGGCAACGGCGGCAAGGTCGTGGTCTGGTCGAATCTGGACACCCAGTTCTACGGCAGTATCAGCGCGCGCGGCGGCGCCGAGGCCGGCAACGGCGGCAACGTCGAAGTTTCCGGGCACTACCTCGATTTCCAGGGAACCGTTGATACGCTCGCCCCCAGCGGAACTGCGGGCAACCTGCTCCTCGACCCGACCAACCTGGTCATTAACAACAGCAGCAACCAAAACATCAATGGCTCGACTCCCTTTGTGCCGACCGGGGATCCCTCAGTGTTGACGTGGGCGACGGTCGTGACGAACCTCGCCCTCGGCAACGTGACCGTGACCACAGCGGGCAGCCCGGCCACCGCCGGCCAGAACGGCGACATCACTATCGGTGCAGCCAGCCCGGACCTGGCCAGCGCGAACAAGCTGACCATCTCCGCGGTGGGTACGCTCTATATCAATTTCGGAATCACCAACAGCGGCGGAGGCGCCCTCGAGTTCTCGGGCGCCTCCGGAATTCAATTGGGCGCCAACGTGACGAGCACCGGTCCGCAAACCTACGATAATCCCGTAACGCTGACCGCCAACGTAACGCTGACGGCGTCGGCGGTGACATTCAGCAGCACGGTGGACTCGGATTCCGCCAGCACGCCGCGCAGCCTGACCCTGGATGGCAACGCGCAGTTCGATGAGTCGGTAGGCGCAACGTATCCGCTGAACTGGCTGCAGGTCACGGGAAACACGGTCATCCCCGCGGACGCTTCTCTGAGCATTACGGTGAACGGCGGCACGGCGGATCCAGAGGCGTACGTTGATTTCGAGGGCGCCGTGACGATCGGGAACGGAGCATCGCTGACCATTGAGGCGACCGGCGGGACAACGGCCACGAGCGGTGCGGATGCGAACGCGTACGTGGAATTCGACAGCGGGGTGACGATCGGGAGCGGGGCAGCAGTGACCATTACGGCGACCGGCGGCACAGCCACGGGGGCGGATTCCGTAGCGTATGCCTATGTGCAGTTCGATAATAACACCGCGACGATCGGGAGCGGGTCAACGCTGACCATTACCGCGACCGGCGGCAAGGCAACGGGGACGGATGGGGTGGCCTATGGATATGTGGAGTTCGATGACACCACGACGATCGGTGAAGGCGCAACAGTGAACCTGACGGCGACCGGCGGCACGACCGGGACGGATGGAGTGGTCTACGGATATGTGGAATTCGATGACACCACGACGATCGGTGAAGGCGCAACAGTGAACCTGACGGCGACCGGCGGCACGGCCGGGACGGATGGAGTGGCCTACGGATATGTGGAATTCGAAGCCCCCCTGACGATCGAGAGCGTGGCCGGGACCGAGGCGAAGGTGACGATTACCGCGAACGGCGGGACAGCGCCGGACGCATATGGATATGTGGAGTTCGAAGACGCCGTGATGATCGGAACCGCGGCAACGGTGAACGTTACGGCGAACGGCGGCACGGCGACGATTGCCGGCGGCACGGAGTCGCTAGCGGATGCGGAGGGGTACGTGGAGTTCAAGGGCCCCGTGACGATCGGGAACGCGTCAATCGTGACTATTGCGGCGAACGGCGGCACGGCGACGGTTACCGGTTCGACCGACACGAACGCGGTTGCGGACGCGTATGTATTCTTCGATGAAGCCTTGACGATCGGGAATCCGACAGCGACCACAAACACGGCGTCGTTGACCGTTGCGGCGACCGGCGGCACGGCGACGGAGACCGGCGGCAGCACCGGCGGGTTTACCGATCCCTACGGTGAGGTGGAATTCGAAGGCCCCACGACGGTCGCGGCCGGGGCAACGCTGAACGTTACGGCGACCGGCGGCATTGACGGCTACGCAGAAGTGTACTTCGATTATGACTCGGGTACAGCCCTGACGATCGGGAACGGGGCCACTGCGACCATTACGGCGACCGGCGGCTTTAACGACGACGGTTACGTGGAGTTCGATGGCCCCGTGACGGTCGGAACCGGGGCAACGATGAACGTTACGGCAACCGGCGGCACGGATAACGAGGGGTTCGTGGAGTTCTATAACGGCACCGTGACGTTCGGGCCCGGGTCAATGGTGACCATTACGGCGACCGGCGGCTATGATGACGACGCTTATGTGGAGTTCGACGGCCTCTTGACGGTCGGAACCGGGGCAACGATGACCGTTACGGCGACCGGCGGCACGGAGAACGAGGGATACGTGGAGTTCGACGACGCCGTGACGATCGGGAACGGGGTATCGCTGACCGTTACGGCGACCGGTGGCGGCCAGGGGACAGGGACGTCTGGAGGAGAAGGGTATGTGGAGTTCAAAGACGGTGTGACCATCGGGAACGACGCAACAGTGAACGTTACAGCAACCGGCGGCGTGGACGACACCGGGTATGTGTGGTTCGAAGACGGCCTGGCGATCGGGAACGACTCAACGGTGAACATTGCGGCGTACGGCGGCGGCGTGGGGACCGGAACGGAGGGAGGAGAAGGGTGGGTGGAAATCGCCGACGCCTTGACGATCGGAACCGGGACAACCCTGACCATTACTGCGATCGGCCAGCCGAGCAACGAGGGGTATGTGGAGGTCTACGGCGAAGACACCGTGACGATCGGGGCTGGGTCAACGATGACCATTATTGCGACCGGCGGCACGGACAACGAGGGTGAAGTGGAGTTCTACGAGCCCGTGACGCTCGGGACCGGGGCGTCACTGACCATTACGGCGACCGGCGGCGCGGACGGCGACGCCTATGTGGACTTCGACGACCCCGTGACGATGGGGAACATGACCACGCTGACCATTACGGGCACCGCCGGCACGGACGGTGTGGCGGAAATTGAGTTCGGGGAAGCCGTCGGGATCGGGAACCGGGCAACAGTGAACGTTACGGCGACCGGCGGCGCAGGGGAAGACGCGGAAATCTACTTCGACGGCGTGACGATGGGGACCGGAACATCGCTGACCGCTACGGCCACCGGCGGCGCGGGGAACGAAGGGTATATCTACTTCGATGAAGCCGTGACGATGGGGGCCGGATCATCGCTGACCGCTACGGCCACCGGTGGCATAGGCAGCACGGAGACGGAGGGAGGCGAGGCGTACATCTACTTCGACGGAAACGTGACGATGGGGGCCGGAGCATCGCTGACCGCCATGGCCACCGGCGGCGCGGTCGGTACCGGGACGGATGGAGGAGAAGCGTATATATACTTCGATGAAGCCGTGACGATGGGGAACGGGGCATCGCTGACCGCGACGGCCACCGGCGGCACGGGAGAAGCGGCGTATATGTACTTCGATCGCGGTGTGGCGCTCGGGAACGGAGCATCGTTGACCGCGACGGCCACCGGCGGCGCGGGAGCAGATTCAGAAGGCTACATCTACTTCTACGACAACGTGACGCTCGGGACCGCGGCCACGCTGACCGCGACGGCGCAGGTCGGCGCGGGCTCGGATACTGAGGCGTATGTGGTATTCGAGGAAGGCGTCGTGACGCTTGGGAGCGGGGCATCGCTGAACGTGACCGCAAGCGACGGCATGTCGGGAGAGTTTAATGGCGCGTATTTCTATGACGCCGTTAATGGCGATGGCCCCGGCACGGGCAGCTTGACGGTGACGGGCAATGCGGAGTTCAACGATCCGCTCGGTTCCGTTGTGCCGCTGGACAGCCTGCACGTGACCGGCACGACGCTTTTCGACTTTGCCGAGAATGATGGAACGTACTCGGCATTCACCTCCGGCGCGCAACACTACGACGGCGGAGTGACGATTGACGACAATACCATACTGGCGACGTACAGCACGACCATCGAGTTCGGCACCACACTGGAGCCGGCAGGCACGAGGCCCTATGATGGTCATTTGCTGACGATACTGTATCTGGTGCCGGCGCCGCCTCCGGCGCCGCCAACGGCGAACGTGTTCCCGCCGCCGTTCATCTTCCCGCCGCCGGTCGGCCTCCCGCCGGCGCCTCAGACCGACGTCCAAGACATGGCGAATCTGGGCGTATTCCTCCAACCGGCGTCGTTCGAGGAATGGCTCTTCGAGGGCCGATGGTTCTACGACGACACCACCGTGGGTCTCCCGATGACGAAGCGGTAGGATTGCCCGGCGTCGGAGGGCGGCTACCGGCGCTTTTGCTGCGCCAGTTTCCGCTCCATGCTTTCAAGCTGCTCCTCAACTGTCAGAGTTGACTTCCCTCTGAACTTTGCCCAGCCGCAGGAGGCATCGGCGCTGCTGCCCTCAAGCCGCGCGGATTATAACGTGCCGCGCCCGCCTTTCGTAACACCTCGTCTGAAGGTGGACAGAAAAGGCCGGGCGGCATATCCTGCCGTCCGGCCTGGGGTTTATGAGTGGTGCCCGAGACTGGATTTGAACCAGCATGGGTTTGACCCCACTAGGCCCTCAACCTAGCGCGTCTGCCAATTCCGCCACTCGGGCAGTGTCGAAAAAGCATTCTAACACCCCTGCGACATGTGGTCAAATCTTCTCGGGGCAAGGCCGGAGGACGCCGCGGCCGATTCGACTTGCCTGCGCCCGAAGGATGCACTATCATGTAAATGGAGGGGATAAAGCTGGTTGACACCACTGGAAGGAGACGAGGCTATGACCATTGAACTGGATGATCGCACATTTCAAGAGGCTCTCGCCAAGGGTTCCAAGCCGGTACTCGTGGATTTCTACGCGACATGGTGCGGTCCATGCGTGCAGCAGGCGCCGATTCTGGAAAAGTGGGCCGAAGGGCGTAAGGCGGAGTTGGACGTGGCCAAGCTCGATGTGGATAAGTCGCCGACGACCGCTTCAAAGTTCGGCGTACTGAGCATTCCCACATTGATCATTTTCAGCGCCGGCAAAGAACGGGCGCGCGCGGTCGGGCGCCAAACCGAAAAAGAACTCGACGCGATGCTCGCCAAGGCGACCGCCAAGAAGGATTAGGCGACACTGCCCGAGCCGAATGTTCCAGACGCGCCTTGAGCGCTGAGCGGGATGAGTCGGCTCATTGGCCCTCTTCTCCGCAATGAACCGCCGAAGTGCGGTTGACCGGCCGGATGCGATGTGCTAGATTCGGCGCCGGCATTTGAAGGTTTGCCATGCAAGTGAAGCTCAACGGAGAGGCCTTGGAATTGCCCGAGGCCATGACGATTCTGCAACTGCTCGAAAGGCTGAAAGTCCGCCGGGACATCGTAGCGGTCGAGGTGAATCGAGAGATCGTCCCGCGCGCTCGCCACGGCGATCGGCGTCTGGAAGAGGGCGATGCCGTCGAGGTCGTGACTTTCGTGGGTGGAGGCTGATTTCGGCATGCCGGAAGACCTGCTGCGGATCGGTCAGCGGACGTTTCGCTCGCGGCTTTTCGTCGGCACCGGAAAGTACCCGTCGCTGGAGATCATGAAGCAGGCGCTCGAGGCCTCGGGAGCGGAGGTGGTCACCGTGGCCGTACGCAGGACAGCGCTGGACGGGCGGCCCGGCGAGACGCTCCTGGATTACATTGACCGCAGCAAGTACACGATCCTTCCGAACACGGCGGGGTGCTACTCGGCGGACGAGGCGGTGCGCACCGCGCGCCTTGGACGCGAGGCCGGCCTGAGCGAGATGGTGAAGCTGGAAGTGCTCGGCGACGAGCGGACGTTGCTTCCCGATCCGATTGAGACGCTCAAGGCGACCGAGATCCTCGTGAAAGAGAAGTTCGTCGTGCTGGTCTACACTTCCGACGACCCGATCATCGCCCGCAAGCTAGAGACGGCCGGCGCTGCGTGCGTCATGCCCGCAGGCGCGCCGATCGGCTCCGGGCAGGGGATCCTCAACCCGAACAACATTCGCATGATCCTGGAGTCGGCGAAGGTGCCGATCATTGTGGATGCCGGAGTGGGCACGGCCTCCGACGTCGTGTCGGCGATGGAGCTGGGCGTGGATGGCGTGCTCCTGAACACCGGAGTGGCTCACGCGAAGGACCCCGTGGCGATGGCCCGCGCCATGAAGCATGCGGTCGAGGCCGGCCGCCTGGCCTGGAAGGCAGGGCGGATCCCGCGCAAGCTCTACGCGAAAGCCAGCAGCCCGCAGAAGGATTTTTAGTGCGGAGCGCGGGCGATGAGCCCCGCGGCGTAAGACGTTCATTTGGTACGGAGGTTGAGCGCAGTGGGTGAAACCGTCGTACTCGACGCTCAAGAGCAGGCAGGCGAACCGAAGATCGAGAAACTGTTCAAGATCATGGTTCGCCAGAATGCGTCGGACCTTCACCTGAAGGTGCAGCAACCTCCGGTGCTGCGCATCGGCGGAGTGCTGCGGTCGCTCAAGAGCGACCTGCTGACCGACGCGCAGATTCAGAAACTCATCTACGAATTGCTCAAGCCCGACCAGATTGCCACCTTCGAACGCATCGGCAGTTTCGATTTCTCCTACGAGTTCGAGGGCGGCTGGCGGGTGCGGATCAATGTCTACAAGCAGCGCGGGCACATCAGCGTGGCATGCCGCCTGGTCCAGAGCCGCATCCCGACCGTCGAAGAGCTGCATCTGCCGGCCTCGCTCATCAAAATCGCGGAAATCCCGATCGGCCTGGTCCTGGTCGTCGGCGCGACCGGCACCGGCAAGTCCACGACGCTGGCGGCCATGATCCAGCACATCAACAACACGCGCCGCTGCCATATCCTGACCGTCGAAGACCCCATCGAATACTCTTTCAAGGACAACAAGTCGCTGATCAACCAGCGCGAGATCGGCATTGACGTCCCCGACTGGTTGAGCGCGCTGAAGTACGGCATGCGCGAAGATCCCAACGTCATCCTGATCGGCGAAATGCGCGACCCGGAGACGCTCCAGGCCGGATTGACCGCCGCGGAGACCGGGCACCTGGTCTTCGGAACGCTGCATGCTTCGAATTGCTATCAGGCATTTTCGCGCATGCTGGAGATGTTCCCCGTCGAGAAGCACCCGGCGATCCGGCAGGGGCTCTCGGCGAACCTCGCCGCCATCATCGCGCAGATGCTCCTGCCCAGCTCGCGCGAGGGCATTCGCATGGTGCCGGCCGTGGAAGTCCTGATCTGCAACTCCGTCGTCCGCAATCTGATCGGCCGCGGCGAGGATGAGAAAATCGCCGAGGTGATCCGCGGCAGTTCCTCCGACGGGATGCAGGACATGACCGCGGCGATCGCCAAACTCGTGAAAGAGGAAACGGTCCTTCGGAAGGTGGCGCTGGAGAACGCGCCCAACCGAGAGCGCCTGGAAATGGAACTTCGCGGGATATCTTCCGACCGCGGCAAAATCATCGGATGAACATGCCCCATCAAGTTTCCTGTTCGTCTTCGCGGCCGTCTCCAACCCGCCGATCCGGGCGGCCGCTCGCGGCCCTGCTGGGCGCGGCGGCGCTCTTTTCAAGCGGTCCGAGCGCCATGGCGCAGGCCACCGGCGCAGAGACGGTTTCCGGCCGGTACATGAGCGCGTTCTGGCTGGCGATGTTCATCCTCGACTGCGTGCTCTGGGTCGGCATCCTGGATTGGATCGGCCGCGACAGCGAGCGGCTCAGTTTGCGCCACAGGTTCTGGTGCACCCTCGTCGCCGCGGTCGGCGCCGCCGGAATGGGGCTGATCATCCTGGTGAGCATCGGGTTCGTCTTCACCTCCATTCTCGGCCTGGTCGCGGTGCTGGGCATCTACGTTTGGAAGCGGAACCTGTCGCTGCCGCCGGAACAGCAGGTGCTGACCCGCTCTCACCTCGACTACGTGCTGCGAGGGATCTACGAGCGCCTGCACTTGAGGGCTTCGAAGGGCGCGGCGATCCAGTCGCGCGGCGGCCATGAAGACACCACGACTATCGAGCTTCTGCGCAAGGACGGCACCTCGCTCGAAAAACTGACCAGCAGCCGCAGCGGCTCGGAGGCGGTCGTCTCGATCAAGGAACTCGTCGAGAGCGCCATCCTCTCGCGCGCTACGGACATTCACCTCGAGCCCAAGGAGAACGAACTCCAGGCCCGGTTCCGAATTGACGGCATCCTGCACAACGTTCCGAGCTATGCGGCGGAGTTGGCCTCGCCGATGATCTCGTGCGTCAAAGTGCTCTCGGACATGGACATTGCGGAAAAGAGGAAACCGCTGGACGGTTCGTTCATGGGGCGGCTGAGCGGGCGCACGCTGGACTTCCGTGTCGCCACGGCGCCGAGCGTCCACGGCGAGACGATGGCCATCCGCATCCTCGACCGCGACGCCGGCCTGATCCGGCTGGAGAAACTCGGGCTGCTGCCGGACCACATCGAGCTGGCGCGCAAGATCATCCAGTATCCGCACGGCATGCTCATCGTCAGCGGTCCGACCGGCGCCGGAAAGAGCACCACGCTCTACGCGATGCTCTCGGAAATTGACGCTTACCAGAAGAACATCATCACCATCGAAGACCCGATCGAGTACCGGCTCGACAACGTCACTCAGCAGCCGATCAACCCGAAGGCCGGCGTCACGTTTGCCAGCGCGCTTCGCAGCATCCTGCGGCAGGACCCGGACGTCATCATGGTCGGCGAAATCCGCGACGCCGAGACCGCGCGCGTGGCCTGCCAAGCCGCCATGACCGGGCACTTCGTTTTCACCACGCTCCACGCGAACGACTCGGTGACCTCGCTCTTCCGCCTGCTGGACCTGGGCGTGGAGCCGTACTTCATCGCGTCCTCGCTTTCCGCCGTGCTGGCGCAGCGGCTGTGCCGCGTGCTCTGCCCGGCGTGCAAGGAGGCCTACGTGCCGGAGCCGGCCTTTTTCAAGAGCATCGGCCTGCCGCCGGGCAAGGAAATCCAACTCTACAAGTCGGTCGGATGCGAGGAATGCCAGGGCACCGGCTACCGCGGCCGGATCGGCATCTTTGAATTGCTCGATGTCACCGACACTATCAAGGACCTGCTCCGGTCGAACCCGGGCGTCCAGGTCATCACCGCCGAGGCCAAGAAGACCGGGTTCCGGAAACTGCATGAAGACGGCCTCGCGAAAGTCATCAAGGGACTGACGTCGGTCAAGGAATTGCTCCGAGTCACACGTTGAGGGAGGGCCGGCTATCAGCACTTTCTTCTCAGTTGTGTTTCTCATCATCACGATCTACTGGTGCTATCGCGGCCTGCGCCGGGGACTGTACCCGGCCCTCAACATCCTGTTCGTCTTCCTGGTGCCGCTGCTCATCACGCTGAACTACTACGACCTGATGTCCGGCATCGTCGCCAAGATCAAACCGGACACCACGCAGAGCGCCCGCGAGGCGATCTCGTTCGTCAGCACCTACCTGATCACGTTCTTCCTCTGCGTCTACTTCTGCCTCTGGCTGTGCGCGGAGGAGTTGCGCATGGACAGAACGATTGACACGATCGCCGGCGGAATCCTGGGCATCGTGACCGGAATGATCTGCTGCGGCGTGCTGATGCTGATCTGGTTCAGCACGCCCTTCAGCCGGCTGCCGCAGTTCGAGGTGGCCGACACCGACATGTTCTACAAGCCGCAGGACCATGCCCTGAAAGTCGTGACCATCGTGGCCGACCGTATCAGCGGAGACCGGGTATTCTCCGGCGAGCGTTTCATGCGCGACCTTCGCTACGGTCTGCCGCAGGTGCCGACGCTGGGGGCCGGCTTCTACATCAGTTCGGTGCCGACCGGTCTTAAGGTGTTCATTGAACCGGGCGGCGGCTCGCCGGCAAGCCTCCTGGTCAAGATCAAAGAGCGCCTCAACAATCCGGATAAAGACATCCCGCCCAGCGAGCAAAGAGAAGCCCAGGTCGAAAAGGGCCGAACGCCGCTCTTCCTCCACGAGAACGCCGCGAGCGCCCTCATTGCCGTCGTCATGGAGAGCGTGCCGCCTGAACTCGCGCAGGTGGTCGGCGATGAACCCGACAGGCTCTTCGCCAGCGATGGCGAGGTCGGCTACGCCAAGGAGGCCTTGGGCGACCGGACGATTTACATCAAGTTTTACAAGGTGGATAAGGCCGGCGCGCCCGTCGGCTCGGAGATCGCGCTCTTCCAGCCCCGCGACAAGACAAAATTTGAGTTCAAGGACTTCTGGCCGTCGAAGGCCTGTTTCCGATTCAACGACGGCCAGATCGAAATGCAGATGAGGGACTCGGGGGCCACGCAGGACGAAGCCAAAGAGCGCATCCAGGATAATCAATTGCGGATGTGCGGCAAGGTGACCTTCAGCGGAAGCGAAGGGAAGGTTTACGGGCTGGAGCTTTCCGCCCCGAGTCAGCCCGTCCGCATCTTCGAGGTGCAGCCGGCCGCGGACCTGAACACCAAAATCGGGCCTGCGCGCTTCCGTTGAGCCTGGCGGCAACGCCGCCGGCACGCAGCCTCCGAGCGCGCCGCTACTGCACGTACTCCACGTAGTTCTCCGTTTCCAGGCGGTGCATCAGCGCGTCGAAACGACTGATCCGCTTCCGCGCGAGCAGCATTTCCTCGATCGGCCGCTGGACTTCCTCGAACGCGCGCGTCCGCGCCGGTTTCCGCTCTTCCACCTTCACAATGAGGAAGCCGCTTTCCGGCCCGGAAGCCCCCGGCATCTCCGTCTCCACCGGTCCGCCGATCTCGCCCACCGGCAGTGAGAACACCAGGTCGTCCACCTGCTTCGGCAGCGTCCCTTGCTCCGTGAAGTCCCACAGCCCGCCGTCCTCCGCATGCAGCGCCGAACGCTGCTTCGCAACCTGAGCGAAATCGGCCGGCCCTTTGAGCTGCAAAAGGAGCTCCTGCGCCGATTTCCGGGCCGCCGCGCGGTTCTGCATCTCGGTCACGCGGATGAAGATTCCGCGGAACTTCACGCGGGCCGGTTCCTCGAACTGGTTCAGGTTCTGTTCGTAATACTCGCGGACCTCCCTGGGCGCGACCGAGAGATCGCGCATGACGAACTGATAGCGGACGTAGTCCATGAGCGTCCGGTCGCGGACCTGTTCCGTGTAGGCCTGGTAAGTGAGACCCTTCTTTTGAAGCGACTCACGGAGGGCCGCTTCGCCGCCCGCATTACGGCGCTCGTCCTGGATGCGGCTTTCGACGCTCTCGTCGAAGTGTTTTTTGAATCCCTCGTTCGCGTTCAGGAGACGGTTCCCTTCGGCGACCAGCAGTTTCTCAGCGACCATCTGCCGCAGGACCGTGGCATTGAGATCCATTTTGCGCCGCCGGCGTTCATCCTGGGACAGGCTGTTATCCTTGTCCAGCTCGGCGAGCGCGGGACCGGAACGGTCTAGAACCTCCCGCAGCGTAATGACCTGTTTGTTCACGACCGCGACGACGGAATCGCGGAGCGCGAGCGGCTCGTCCGCCGCGAAGCCGAATCCTGACCCAAGGACGGCGGCAAGCCATGCGACCGCAATGACCGTCTGTCTCTTCATGGTTTCCTTCCAGCGCGCCCCGCCGCCGGGACGGACTCTCCACGTTCCAGCGCGCGGGTCAGCCAAGATATCAATTGAGCTCCGGAAATGCGAGCGCGGTGGAGCAGAACGTGGAGCGTCTTCTCATCCACTTCACGGCAGTCCGCGCCTGCGGCCGAGAAAACGCGCGCCGCGCGCTCCGGCGACGGCGCGCCGATGACCAGCGTATGATCGCGGATTGCGACACTGGCGATCCCGGCCTTCTGCGCCAATTGCCGTAACCGGGTCTCAGTCAGCAGGGCTTCGGCCTCAGCCGGGAGCTTGCCGAACCGGTCTTCCATCTCCGCTCGGAGCGCGTCGAGGTCCGACGCGTTCGTCGCCCGTTGCACTCGGCGATAGAGCTCGATCCGCTGCGACGGGTCTGCGACGTAGCTCTCCGGCAGCAGCGCTTCCGTCCCGAGCATCAGCGTCACATCGGGGCGCTCCGGCGTGGGCTGGTTCTTCAGCGCATTGACCGCGTGCTCGAGAATGCGGCAGTACATGTCATAGCCGACCGCCGCGATGTGGCCGCTCTGCTCCGGGCCGAGGATGTTGCCGGCGCCGCGAATCTCCAGGTCGCGCATAGCGATCCGGAAGCCGGCGCCCAGCTCGGAGAATTCCTCAATCGCCTTGAGCCGCTTCTCGGCGATCGGAGTGATCGGCCGGTCCGCCGGCAGCAGCAGGTAAGCGTAGGCGCGGTGCCGATAGCGGCCGACGCGGCCGCGAAGCTGGTGCAGCTCCGCCAGGCCGAACATGTCCGCGTCGTCAATCAGGATCGTGTTCGCGTTCGGAATATCCAGCCCGGACTGGATGATCGTCGTGCAGACCAGCACGTCCGCGCGCTGCTCCACGAAGTCGTGCATCACCTGCGCCAGCTTGCGCTCGGGCATCTGGCCGTGCCCGACGAGCACGCGCGCCTCGGGGACGAGTTCCTTGATCTTGTGCTCGGTCCGGTCAATCGTCTCGACGCGGTTGTACAGGTAGTAGACCTGGCCTCCGCGCGACATCTCGTGCAGGATCGCCTGGCGCACTTTGTTCGGGTCATAGCGGAGCAGCCGCGTGTAGATCGCCAGCCGGTCGCGCGGCGGGGTTTCCAGCGTGGAGATGTCGCGGATGCCGAGCAGCGACATGTGGAGCGTGCGCGGGATCGGCGTCGCGGTCAGCGTCAGCACGTCCACCATCGCGCGCAGCCGCTTGAGCCGCTCCTTGTGCTCGACGCCGAACCGCTGCTCCTCGTCAATAATCACGAGCCCAAGGTTCTTAAAGCGCACGTCGGGCTGGACGAGGCGGTGCGTGCCGATGACAATGTCCACGCTTCCTTCGGCCAGGTCGGCCAGAACGCGCTCCTGCTCGGCGGGCGTTCGGAAGCGGCTCAGCATCTCGATTCGCACGGGGTAATCGGCCATGCGCTCGCCGAACGTCTGTGCGTGCTGGGCGGCGAGGACCGTCGTCGGCACCAGCACCGCCACCTGCGCGCCGCCCATAACCGCCTTGAACGCGGCGCGCATAGCGATCTCGGTCTTTCCGTAGCCCACGTCGCCGCAGATCAGCCGGTCCATCGGGCGCGGACGCTCCATATCGCGCTTCGTCTCCTCGGCGACCCGGAGCTGGTCGTCCGTCTCCTCGAACGGGAAGGCGGCTTCGAACTCGCGCTGCCAATCGCCGTCCGGCGGATGGACGATGCCCTGCGTCGCCTCGCGCACCGCCTGCAACTGGAGCATCTCCACCGCCAGATCATGCACCGCCAGTTCCGCGCGCTGCTTGCGGGCGGTCCAGGCCTTCGTCCCGAGCGTGCTCAGCGGCGGGCGATGCTCCGACGGGCCGGCATATTTCTGGACCTGCTCGATCTGCGTGATCGGGACGTAGAGGAACGCCTTGTCGGCGTATTCGATCTTCAGGAATTCCTGTTTCGCGGAGTCGCGTTCCAGGAGCGTCATGCCGTGATATCGCCCGATGCCGTGCGTCGCGTGGACGACCACGTCGCCCGGTTCGAGCTCGTAGAAACTCTCCGCTGCCCGCCCGTGGCGATAGCGCGGCAGGGCGCGCCGCTCGCGGTAACGCTGAAAGATCTCGTGGTGCGTCAGCAGCGCCAGCGAGAGATCGGTCCAATCGAAACCGTGCATCAGCCGTCCGATGCGGATCTCGAAGCGCGGGTCCGTCAGCACGGACGATCCGCCGAGCAGTTCGGTGAGCCGGTCGCGTTCGCCGGAATTCGCGCACAGAACCATCGTGCGCTTGCGTTCCGCCGTCACGTGCTCGAGTTCCTGGACGGTGGCCTTGAGTTCGTGACCGAAGCGCTCGACCGAATGGACGTGGAAGGTGATCGGCTCACCGCTGAAAACCCCCGGCAGCGCGGCAATGTGCAGCGTCGGGAAGCGCGAGGCCAGGCCGCGCAGCGAATCCACCGCCGAGAGCGCCGCGTTCGGCTCCGGATGGCTTGCGAAGAGGTTGGCGCGCTCGAAAATCTCCGCCGGCTCCTTCAAGAACACCCAGGTGTCTTCGGGCAGGTGGTCGAGGAGCGACGACGTGGCGCCCGGAAGTCCCGGTGAGCCTTCCTGGTCCTGATGTTCGGGCACGGCGGTGATGGACGCCTCGGGCATTTCGGTCGTGGAAGCCTGCGTCGCCGGGTCGTAGGTGCGGATGGACTCGATCTCATTCCCGAAGAATTCAACGCGGACCGGCGCCGCGGCGGTATAGGGGAAGATATCGAGAATCCCGCCCCGGCGGCAGACTTCGCCCGGCACTTCCGCCTGGCGGACATTTTGGAAGCCCCGCTCCGTCAGCCAGCGCAGCAGTTCCTCCGGCGGCAGGACCAGTCCCGGCCGCAGGGCGCGCGTGTTTTCGCCGAGGACCGAAGGCGAAGGAGTCTGCAAGAGAACCGCCTGCACCGGCGCGACGATCAGCCGGCACGCCGTCGGAGGAGCGGAACGATCCCGCCGCAAGGCCAGATACTTCAGCACGGCCAGCCGCTGGCTGCGGATCTCGGCGTCCGGCAGTTCGTCCGCCTCGACCGTCTCCCAGGCCGGAAAGAGCAGCGGCAGATCGGGGAAAAAGAGGCCGACATCCTCGACGAGCGCTTCGGCCTGCTCGATCTGGGGGAGCACGCAGAGGATCGTGCGCCCGGCGCGCGAGGCCAGCGCCGTCGCCAGGCACGCCGCCGATGAACCCCAAAGTCCCTCCGCGAAGCAGCCTCGGCCGCTGCGCAGCCGCGCCTCGAGGTCCTGGAAGGGCGGGTGCTCGACCAGCATGGCGATCAGGTCTTGCATGGGAACGGTCTCGAAGAGACTCTCCGGCGCGGCGGCACCGGTTCTATGGCGTGGGCTGGCCCGGCATAACGCATGACTTCATACATTCTAGTCGAAATGGCCGCGCGAACTCAAGCTTTCCACCGATGGCGCCCGAAGCATGGAGTTCGGCCTGTAGGTTCATGTATAATGCAGCGCGAGGAAGGAGACGCCATTTGACTGAATCGCTTCGCCGGGATGCCGAGAAGGTCGTCGAGACGCTTCGCGCCACAGGCCACGAGGCTTACTTTGCCGGCGGCTGCGTCCGCGACATGGTCATGGGAGTCGAGCCGCACGACTACGACATCGCCACAAGCGCGCGCCCCGAAGAGGTCGTCCGGCTTTTTCCTAGAAGTCTGACGGTCGGCGCGCAATTCGGCGTGGTGGTGGTGCTCGCCGGCTCGGGCAGTTTCGAGGTTGCGACTTTTCGGACGGACGCGCCCTCGTCCGACGGCCGCCACCCGGACAGCGTGCAGTTCTGCTCGGCGCGCGAGGATGTCGCCCGGCGCGACTTCACGATCAACGGCATGCTCTATGACCCCGTCGAGCGCCGCGTGATTGACTGGGTCCAGGGTCAGGAAGACGTCCGCGACCGCGTGATCCGCGCCATCGGAAATCCCGAGGAGCGTTTCGCGGAGGACAAGCTGCGCCTGCTGCGCGCGGTGAGGTTCGCGGCGAGGCTCGCCTATGCCGTCGAGGAGAAGACCTACGCGGCCATCGTCCGCATGGCGCCGCACGCCGGCGAGGTCAGCGCCGAGCGCGTCCGCGACGAACTCGTTCGCATCCTCACCGGCCCGAACGCCGGCCGCGCCGTGCGCATCATGCACGATACCGGCCTGCTCAAGCCGATCCTGCCGGAGATCGAAGCGCTTGCCGGAGTCGAGCAACCGCCGCAGTTCCATCCGGAAGGGGATGTGCTCGAACACACCTGCGTCATGCTCGATGCGATGCGCAATCCCTCGACGGAACTGGCGTTGGCGGTGCTCCTGCACGATGTCGGCAAGCCGCAGACCCAGACCTTCGCCGAGCGCATCCGGTTCGACGACCACGACCAGGCCGGCGCCGAAATCGCGCGGGACGTCTGTCGTCGCCTGCGATTCTCCAACGACCAGCTCGAGCAGATCGTCTCGCTCGTCGGCAGCCACATGCGCTTCATGGCCGTCCAGCGGATGAAGCTCAGCACGCTCAAGCGCCTCCTGGCTCTGAGCCGGTTCGACGAACACCTCGAACTCCATCGTTTGGACTGCATCTCCAGCCATGGTAAGCTGGATAATTACGAGTTTTTGCGGGCAAAGTTGGAGGAGTTCAGCGGCGAGGAGATCGCGCCTGAGCCGCTGGTGACAGGCCGCGATCTCATCGAGTTGGGATACGAGCCGGGCCCCGTTTTCAAGCGGATTCTGGATGCGGTCCGCGAGGAGCAGCTCGAGGGCCGGCTGGACAACCGCGAGGAAGGCATCGAATGGGTCCGGCAACGGAGCAAGGAATGGAAGCAGGACCAGGAGGCCCGGTGAGCGGCCTTGAACCGGTCCGGACGCCGCAAGACGCTTCCAAGCCGGACGCCGCGCTGCCTGCGTGGAAGACCGCGCTCCGGCCGGTCTTTGCGGTCAGCTTCTGTGGCGCGTGCCTGGGCGTCCTGGCGCTTCTGCTCATGTTTCACGCTCCCGCGGTCAACGCGCCCATTTTCTATTTCACCACCCGCCCGGCCTTCGTCTGGTTCGGCATGCTGCTGCCTTTCCTCGCGGTCGGAGCGCTGGCCATGCGACGGCGCTGGTTCGTACTGGGCTGCGCGTTCTGGGTTGTGAGCCTGCTCGCCTGCGAGGACGCCCTGGCGTGGGTCAGGCCGTTCCACGAGAGCGCCCGGACGAAGTTCGAAGCGAGCCAGATGGCCTATCTCAGTTTCAGCAGTGCCCGCGGCAACGAGATCGAAGTGCTGGACGTGCCTCTGCGCATCGTCACTTGGAACGTGCGCTCCGGCACGCTGGGCGCCGCTCAGGCGGTCGCTCAACTCGCCGAGCTCCGGCCGGACGTCGCGCTGCTGGAAGAGTTCGTGTGGGGCGATCATTCGGGCATGCTCGACGCGTTCCGCGCCTCGCCCTATTTCCGAGGATACCAAGTCACGGGTCCCACGGCGCACCCGAACGGTATCGCCATCGTCAGCCGCTTTCCGATCACCGAGCCCAAGGGAGTTCTATTGCCGTGGAATTCCGCGGTGTGGCAGGTGCATTTTGCGCCGGATCGCCGCATAACGTGCGTGGCCCTCCATCTGAGTGCGCCCGAGCTCAAGACGCAGGTGCTGCGCGGCTGGACGTGGAAGGGCCTTCGCAAAGCGCTCGAGTCGAGGCGCAGAGAACTGGAAACGGTGCGCGAGATGGCCGGCCTTCAGGTGGATGGAAGCCCGCTGCTCATGGTCGGGGACTTCAACGTGCCTTCGAACTATCCGGACCTTTCCATCGCGACGGCCGGCATGAAGGACGCGTTCGCGACGAAAGGGTTCGGCTGGGGCAAGACGGCGCCCGCGAACTTTCGAGCCGTCCGCCCGGATATGATCTTTGTCCCGCCCGACGCTACGGTTTTCGACGCGTTCGCGATGCCTACGGATAACTCGGACCACTGCCCGGTCGTCGCCGAAATTTCCATTCGGGTGCCGCGGCTGGCGACGATGAAGTTGCCTGCGACGAAGGAAGATCTCCCAGCGGCGCCCAAACTCACCGGCCCGAAACAGCGCGTCCCGCAATCGGGGCGTCCGTAGCGCGGTGCTTGACGAATGCCGAAACCACTGATTATAATGCTTTTGAACGCCGGAAGGGGATAAGCACAACTTTTCCAACAACTTACATGCGTGAGAGATGTCGTGCCCTGGGCCAACCGGCTTTTCGAGCGTCTCCAGCGTGGACTGCAGGCTTGTCTCGCGAAGCGGGGCGGTCATCAGACGTCTTCCTTTCGAGCGGAGTGGAACGGATGAATAACCTTTGTATCGTTGGCCTGCAGTGGGGCGATGAAGGCAAGGGCAAAATCGTGGACGCCCTGGCGAACGACTTTGACCTGGTCGTCCGCTACCAGGGCGGAAGCAATGCCGGCCACACCGTCGTCATCAATGGGCAGAAGTTCGTCCTTCATTTGCTCCCGAGCGGCATCCTTCGGCCGGGCAAGCTCTGCGTGATCGCCAATGGCGTCGTCCTGGATCCGCCGCTCCTGTTGCAGGAGATGGACGAGCTGATCCGCAGAGGCGTAAAGATATCCGACAACCTGGCGATCAGCGACCGGGCGCACGTCGTTTTGCCGTATCACAAGGAACTCGACAAGCTCCAGGAGGCTGATCCGAGCCGCAACAAGATCGGCACGACCGGCCGAGGCATCGGGCCGTGCTACGTGGACAAGGCCGCGCGCACAGGCATTCGCGTCGGTGATATGCTCGACCGGGCGACGTTCGAGCGCAAGCTGCGAGCGAACATCGAACAGAAAAACCGGTTGTTCGAGACGCTCTATCACGCACCGGCAATCTCCTGCGAGCGGATTCTCGAAGAGTATCTCGGCTATGCGGAGCGGCTGCGCCCGCTCGTATGCGATACGGTCGGCCTGCTGACGGATGCCCAGGCCCAGGGCAAGCGGATTCTCTTCGAAGGCGCGCAAGGCGCGTTGCTGGACGTGGATTTCGGGACCTATCCCTACATCACTTCCTCCAGCGCCAGCGCCGGAGGTGTAGCCACCGGAAGCGGCGTTTCGCCGAAGGCGATCGGCCGCATACTCGGCATCATGAAGGCGTATACCACGCGTGTCGGAGAAGGGCCGTTCCCGACGGAACTGAACGACGACATCGGCCGCCGGTTATGCGAGCGCGGCAGCGAATTCGGCGCAACCACCGGCCGGAAAAGACGTTGTGGCTGGTGCGACGTCGTCGCGGTCCGTCACACGGTGGCCATCTGCGGCGTGGACTCGATCGCGATGACCAAGCTCGATGTCCTCAGCGGCCTCGAAACGATTTCCGTTGCGACGGAATATCGGTATAATGGCGCTGCTATAGCTCGCTTTCCGGCCGGCGCTGAAATGCTGGCGAAGTGCGAGCCGGTCTATCGCACGTTCGCGGGCTGGACAGAGGACCTCTCGAAGTGCCGGAAGTTTTCGGACCTGCCGTCCAACGCCCGCGCGTACGTGACGGCATTGGAGGAGATGCTGGGCGTGCCGGTGGAAAGCATCTCCGTTGGAAGCGGACGAGATGACTGTGTCCGACGTTGAGAGCGTCTCGGCGGTCGGTCTCCTGGGCGAATGAAATGCAGGGCGCACCCGACAACGCGCATGAGGATCTTTCCGCTTCTCCGGCATCGGGACCTGAGCGTCTCCCGCGGCACGTGGCCATCATCATGGATGGCAACGGCCGCTGGGCGCGGCGTCTGGGGCTGTCACGCCGCCGCGGACACTCCGAAGGCGCCGAGTCCGTGCGCGTGATCATCCGCGAGTGCTCGCGCCTCGGCGTCGAGCAGCTCACGCTCTATGCCTTCTCCACCGAGAACTGGCGCCGGCCGAGGACCGAAGTGCGGCTCCTCATGGCGCTGATGAAGCGCTTTCTGATCTCCGAGCGCGGAGAGTTGATCGAGAACAACCTGCGCCTGCGAGCGATCGGGCGGCTCGCCGAGCTGCCCAATGACGTGCGCGGGGCACTGGAGAAGAGCATTCAGGTCTGCGAAAAGAACACGGGCATGATCGTCCGCCTCGCGCTCAACTACGGCGGCCGGCAGGAGATTCTGGACGCAGCGCGGAAGATGGCGACCGAGGCGCGAAGAAACCGGCAGGAGCCCGAGGACTGGACCGAGCAGGATTTCAAGCGCAGCCTCTGCGATGCCGAGATGACGGACCCGGACATGCTGATCCGGACGGGCGGCGAAATGCGGCTGAGCAACTTTCTGCTCTGGCAACTTTCTTATGCCGAACTCTGGTTCACAAAAACCTGCTGGCCGGAGTTCCGCGCCGCCCATCTCCGGCAGGCCTTTCGCGCCTATGCCCATCGCGAGCGCCGTTTCGGCGGCCTGCAGGGGCGTCGCCCGGCGACGACGCATTCCGGTCCGCTCAGCGGTTCGGAGCGGGGCGCGCCGTCCCGCCCCGTCTGAGGCCCGCCTATGGCACACGACGGCGAACGAGCCAGCCAAACGTTTCACATTGACCAGATCGAAAAAGCGCGCGTGCTGCTGGGCCGCCAGGACCGGCACCTGCGGCTCCTTCGCGATACGTTCGATATCCGCGTCTTCATGCGCGGCCACGTCCTGACTCTTGAGGGCGATGCGCCTGCCGTGCAATCCGCCTCGAAAGTGGTCACCGACTTGCTCGAACAACTGCATCAGAAACCGCACCTCTCCGCCGCCGAAGTGGAAGAAGCCATCTCCGGCGCAATCCAGGCGGAGCAATCTTCCAGCGACATCCACATCGAGGTCTTCACTCGCGGCCGCGCCATCCGCCCGCGCACGCCCGGCCAGGCCGCCTATCTCAAGGCGATGGCCGAGAACGACCTGGTCTTCTGCGTCGGGCCCGCCGGCAGCGGCAAGACCTACCTCGCCGTCGCGATGGCGGTGGCCGCGCTGAAGAGAGACGCCGTCCGCAAGATCATCCTCACGCGCCCGGCGGTCGAAGCCGGCGAGCGGCTCGGTTTTCTGCCCGGCGACATGCAAGCCAAGGTAGATCCGTATCTGCGGCCGCTCTACGATGCCCTGCACGACATGATGCCCCTGGTCCAATTGCAGCACTACGTCGAGAGCGACGTGCTCGAAGTCGCACCGCTGGCGTACATGCGCGGCCGGAACCTCGACCGGGCCTTCATTATCCTCGACGAGGGTCAGAACTGCACCCGCAAGCAGATGCAGATGTTCCTCACCCGCCTCGGCGCCTCCTCAAAGAGCATCGTCACCGGCGACATCAGCCAGACCGATTTGCCGCCGGAGGTGCCGTCCGGCATGGTCGAAGCCATGGCGCTCCTGCGCGACGTCCAGGGCATCGGTTTCACCGCCCTGACCCAGCGCGACATCGTCCGCCACCGCCTGGTGCAGGACATCGTGGACGCGTACGAGGCGCGCGACAATGCGCTTTTGCCCGCAGGGCCCGCTGAGGGGCCCGATCGGCCGGGTTAATCCACCATGCCCCTGTTCCCGAAACGCAGTAAATTCCGACGCGTCCCCGCCGACCGCTCGCGGCCGGTGCCCGCCGAACCAGCGGACCTGCTGACTCCGCCGGACAGGCGGGCGGCGCGCCACCTGATCACCGCGCTTTTCCTCGGCGCAGTCGCCGTGATCCTCAATCTGCACGGCGTGGCGCCGCATTTCAAAGTGGGTGAACCGGCCGCCAGGGAGTACCGCGCCCGCGTGGCCTTCAACATCGAGGACCGTGATGCCACCCGGCGCGCCCGCGACGCAGCCATGGCCGCCTGTCCGAGAGTCTTCCGCGAAAACCGCGAACATCTCGATCAACTGTCGCGCGACCTGCGGCGGTTCCTGAGCTCGGTGCTCGATGCCCGCCGCAGCACTGATCTCGCCGATCTCGCGCCCAGCGCCCGGAAGAAGTGGGACATGGGCAGCGAAAAACTGCCGCTCCTTCAGGAAGGCTTCGATCGGAAGTGGCTTCAGTCCTCCATGGAAATGATCGAGATCGCGATCAACAGCGCCGCCGATCTGGGAATCATGAACAGCTCCGCCCGCAAAGTCGAGTTGGCCTCGCAGCGGGATGAGGTGGTCGTCGTCAAGGGTGATTCCGAGGCGCAGAAGGAGGTCCGGCGCAGCGTCTTCGCAACCCGCGAGTATCCCTCGGGCGTCCGCGACTGGTTCGCCGAGCAACTGGAACCGGTGCTGAAGGACCGGCCGGAAAAATTCCGCCAGATCTTTCTGGACATGTTGACGCACTGCGCGACGGCCACGCTCACGCCGGACCTGGCTCAGACGGGCCAGGCGATCACGCGGGCACGGGACAGCGTGGCGGTGCGCTACGACGAGATCGCCAAAGACAGCGTCATCGTGGCCGCCGGCGACCTCGTGACCCAGGAAACGATGGCGGAGATCCAGGCGGAACACGAGGCGTACGCCGCGAGCGTCGCCCATGGCGAGCAGCGCGAGGCGGAGGCGAAAGAGTTCCGCCGCCAGCTCGTCAGCGCCGCCGGCATCACGGCGTTGTTTCTCATCAGCTTCGCGATTCTTGCAGGTCGCGCCGCTTTCATCCCGTCCTCGATATTGGCTTCCAACACCCGCCTCTTCGGTTTTTACGTCCTGTGGCTGACGACGCTGGCGATCATCCGCCTTTTGGAACCGCTTGGGCTCTCGCTCCAGTGGTCGCCCGTGGCGCTGGCGGGGATGATTTTCGCCGTCACCATGGGACCCGCGGGCGCCTTCGGGGCGCTGCTGCTCCTGAGCCTGCTGGCGGGACTCGCAACGGATGCCGGGCTGGGTCTCATTGTGCCGCTGCTGCTGGGCGGCTCCGTGGCCATTTTCGCGATGCTGCGGCTGAAACGGCCGACCCATGTCTTCGAAGCCGGCGTCCTGGCGGGGTTGATGCAGTTGGCCGGAGTCTGGGTCATGTGGTGCATTCACCCGCCGCAGGGCCAGGTGCTCTGGGGCGACCTGCGCCCGCCTGTCGAGGAATCGCTCGCCGCGCTTGGCAGCGGCGTGCTGGCCGGTGCGGTGATGACGGCTGCGCTCCCGTTTGTCGAGAAGTTCTTCGACGTGGCGACGGACCTGCGGCTGCGCGAATGGACCGATCAGAACCAACCGCTGCTCCGGAAGCTGGCGATGGATGCGCCCGGGACTTATCACCACAGTACGCTGGTGAGCAACATGGCTGAAGCGGCTGCGGCGCAGATCGGGGCGAACGCCTTGCTCGCCCGCGTCGGAGGCTATCTGCACGACGTCGGGAAAATCAGCCGCCCGGAGTATTTCGGCGAGAACGCCAGCGGCCAGGCGGACCGGCACGAAAAGCTTTCCCCCATGCTCAGTGCGCTGATCCTGACCGCGCACACGAAAGATGGCGTGGAGTTGGCGGCTCGTTACGGAGTTCCGTCGCCCATCCGTCACATCATTGCCGAGCACCACGGCACGGGCGTCGTGGAATTCTTCTACCAGAAGGCGATCGAGGAGGCAGGGCCTTCGGGCGGCGTGGTCAACGAAGAGATCTTCCGCTATCGCGGCCTGAAGCCGCACAGCCCGGAGGCGGCGATCGTGATGCTCGCCGACGCGAGCGAGTCGGCCGCGCGGAGCATGGAGTCAATATCGCCTTCGGGAATCGAACGGCTCGTGCACGACATCGTCGAACAGCGGCTGAAGGACGGCCAACTTGACGAGTGCAGGATGAATATCACCGATATCCGGCGGGTGGAGAAGAGCCTGGTGCGAAGCCTGATAGCCGTAGCCCATCCTCGAATCCGATATCCGACTCTTGCCAGGTGAGCGGGCAGGCCATGCTGAGAGTGAAGGTTTCCGACCGGCGCAACATTCTGCGAAACTTCCACGCGAAGGTCATCCGCCTGCTGCGCCTCGCTGCGCCGCGCGGGTGGGCCGGCGGCGAATTGAGCCTGGCGGTCGTGGACGGTCGCGAAATGACCCGGCTCAACCGGCGCTTTACCGGGCGGCGCGGCCAGACCGATGTCCTGGCGTTTCCGCTGGCCGACGGCCCGTCCCCGGCGCTGGTGGTGGGAGAGATCGTTGTCAACGCGTCGCTGGCGGCCCGCGAGGCGCGCCGGCGCGGCGCAGAGCCGATCCATGAACTGACGCTCTACGCGCTTCACGGGGCGTTGCACCTGGCCGGCTATGACGACCATAGTCCGCAGGATCGAAGCGCGATGTATGCGCGCGAGGAGGTGATTCTGCGGCAAGCCGGGATTCCTTATACTCGGCGTCTTCCGAAGCTCCGGCGGGCGCCGGTTTGTCCCTCGCGCGTGAAGGGCGGATAGAAAGAACAGCCCATGTACGTCGTTCTGGCCCTGGTGCTCGGTGTCATTGCGCTGACCTTTTTCTCGGCGGAGCGCTCGCTCAGTCTGTTCTCCTGGTTTCGGTTGCAGGAGTTGAATGCTCCGAGGTCCCGCAAGAACGCCGCCGGCAACTGCCTGCGCAATCGCGGGCTGGTGGTCACGGCGTTCCTGGTGGCAGGCTGCCTGGCGATCGCCGCGCTGTCTGTCGTGCTGGTCGTCGGCGTAAAAACGCGCTGGGCCGTGGGGCTGGAGATACTCTTCCTGGTGCCGTTGCTCGGCTGGATTCTGCCCGAGTTCATCGCCTGGCGAACGGGCGACTGGTTCGTGCTCTATCTGGTGCCGGCGCTTTACGGAATCGTCGGCATCCCGTTCAGGGCGCTGCGGATGGGCCTGCTGCGGCAGACGGCCACGCCCGGCGACGAAAGCCCGCAGGCGGAGTCGGATTCCTCGTCCCAGGCGGACAGCGCGGACAACCAAGCGCACAGAATGTTCCGCAGTGCGGTCCGCCTGAAGTACATCCAGGTGCGCGACATCATGACGCCGAGGACGGACATGGTGACGGTCGCCGATACGGCGACACTGCGCGAGGCGGCGCGCGTCAGCACCGAAAGCGGCTATTCGCGGCTGCCCGTCCATCGCTCAAACCGCGACCAGATCGTCGGCATCCTCCATGCGAAGGACCTGCTCAAGTTCGCGGCCACCGAGAAATGGGATCAGCCGGCGCTGCCCGAGCTCCTGCGGCAGCCGTCTTTCGTCCCTGAGACGAAAACGGTTTCCGAGTTAATGGAGGAGTTGCAGCGCTCGAATGTTCACATGGGGATCGTGGTGGATGAGTACGGCGGCACACGCGGAATCGTAACGCTCGAAGATGTCGTCGAGGAGCTCATCGGCGAAATACGCGACGAGCACGAGCTGCCTCACGAAACGCCTCCGCTCTTCAAGTGGGTGAGCGATCGCAGTGTCGAGCTGGCCGCGTCCATGCGGATCGAGGCGTTCAACAATGAATTCGATCAGGACCTGCGGGAGGAAGAAGGCTTCGACACGGTCGGCGGGCTGGCGACCTTCATGATGGCCAAAATCCCGCAGAACGGCGAGTCATTTCAGGTCGGTGGGGCGCGCATCACGGTGATCCAGGCGGACCCGCGGCGCGTGATTCGCGTGCGGGCGGATTTCGACCGCGCCCCCCGGCGCCGGGAAATGGGGTGACCGTGCCTTACCACCGGACGTGCGGCGTGATGCTGCGCTGCACCGAGTACAGCGAGAGCAGTCAGGTCGCGGCGGTCCTGACGCCGGACCTGGGGCAGATCCACGTGCTGGCCAAAGGCGCGCGCCGCCCGCGCAAGGACGGCCGGGGCGCGCTGGACCTGCTGGACTATTGCGACCTGGTCCTCGCGCAGCGTCCGGCGGGGCAGTTGCACATCCTGGCCGACTGGAGCCTGCGTGAGAGGTTCCCGCGGCTGCGCGCGGACATGGGGCGCATCTGGGTGGCCTGCTACGCTCTGGAGATCGCGTTGGGCACGACCGAGGAAAACGCCGAGGACGGCGCCGTATGCCATGACCTGGTGGATCTGTTGCGCGCGTTGGACCGCGGCGAGAACGAACACCTGGCGCTCTTCCGATTTCTCTTCCGCGCGCTTCGCACGCTGGGACACGTCCCGGCGACGGAGAACTGCACGCAGTGCAACGGTCCGCTGCACGGGCACACGCGCTTCAGCCCGGCTTCCGGAGGCGCACTCTGCGGCGATTGCACCGGCCTTGACCCGACCGCATTCCCGATCTCGCGCGGCTCGCTGGCCGTTATGACCCGGCTCGCCGCGGAAGCCCCGGGCGCGCCTTTGCGCCTGACGCGCGACCAGATCCGCGAAATCCGACGTGCATTTAACGACCAAATCCAGTATCATCTAGGGAAGCCCTTGAGGTCTGAGCGTTTTCTTGCCGAGGTGTAATGCGCGAGCAAGTACGGAGCTTTACGCCCATCGTCGTGCGCCGGGCTTCACGGGCTTGCGCCGTCCTGGCGCTCGTGACAGCTCTGATGCTGGCCGGCGCGGCGCAGGCGGAATGGGTGTGGGACGGCGATCTCGGCTGGATTGACATGTCCGAGCGCCCGACGGAGTCCGACCGCGGGCTTTTCGCCTATGCGACCGGCCTGTTGATACGCGGAGATTACGCGGCGGCGGCCGATGTCTTTCGCCGAGTGGAAGAGAAGTTCCCGGAATCGCCGTTCGCCATCAAGGCCAGGTTCGGCCGGGCGAAATGTGCGTTCCATCTGGACAAACCGGCTGAAGCCGCAAAGCTCTGTGACGAGCTTCTGGCCGCGAAGCCGGAAAGTCTCCGGCGGGACGATCTCGAGGCGTTCATTCGGGACCTGGCCGCGAAGCTGGGGCAGAGCGATCCGAAGCGGGCCGCGGAGCTTCTCAATCGTCTCGGCACAAGCCGGCCGACAGAGAAGACGCAGTCCGAAGCCGTGACCGAACCAGCCGCGCCGGCCCGCAATCCGGGCGATGATCGCACGGCCGGGGCAGCCTCCGAGAAGATTGCCGCGCCCGCCTCCGATCCGGAGGCCAGGTACGACGCGATGTTCAAGGAAGCCGTGAATGACGTGGACGAGAGCCGGGACCGGGAGCACAGCGAAATGCTCCTGCGGCAGGCCGAGGCGAAGCTCCGCGAACTGCTGAGCGCGGATCCCAAGGGCCGGCACGAGAAGGAGGCCCGGGAGTATCTCGATGTCATTAACGGCCTGTTGAAGGAATCGGACCCTGAGCGCAGAGCGGTTTATTACGCCGTTACGCGACTGCTCGAGCCGGGGTACGGTGGTGACAGCACGGTATTCAAGTCCGCCGCAAAGCAGTTCCGCGGCTCGAGCGTCGGGGAAACCGCGCGGTTTTACCAGGCCGAATGCCTGTATCGGCAAGGTGAGCTATGGTCGGCCTTTGACGTGTACGAGCAGTTCCTGCAAGAGTACGCCGCGTCGAGCCGGCGGCGGGCGGTCGTGGAACGCGAGTACGTGATCGGCCAGGCGTTGCAGGATCAGCACCAGCTCAGCCGCGCCGAGGACGTGATGGAAGCGGTGGCGCACAACGCTTCGAACGGGCCGCTGGCCGATGACGCCCTGATGTCTGTGGGGCGCGCGCAGCTTGACCGGGAGCGTTTCGAGGATGCCCGGACGACATTTGATCTCGTGGCGCAGGGCTATCCGAAGAGCAAGTGGAACCGCGCGGCGATTTTTATGAGCGGCGTAGCGGACCTGCGGCACAGTCGGGTCATCCCCGACAACGAGATGCTCCTGGAGCGAGCGCAGAGGGCCTTCGAGATATACCTGCGCGACCAGCCGAATGGCCAGTTCGCGGACGAAGCGAAGAATCTGCTGAGGGAATGCAAGGAGAAGGAGGCGCAGACGCTGCTGGACGTCGCGCACTTTTACGAGAAGCGCGACAAGCCGGCGGCGGCAGCGGTGTACTACAAGATGGTGCTGGCGGAGTATCCGGAGAGCGTCTCCGCAGAGTCTGCAAAGTCGGCACTCGGCCAGCCGGACGAGCCGTCGAAGAAAGCGAACCCATGAAATTGTGGCGACCCCTGGTGTGCGGCGTGCTGCTCGCGATGGCCGGATTGTTCCTCACCGGTTGCGGATATCATTCGGGCTTTCTGATCCCCGCTGACGTGCACACCGTCCATATTCGCGTGGTCGGGAACGATACATTCTGGCATGAGGCGGTCAAGTCGGACAATCTTCCGGGAACCGGCCAGCCTTCATCGAGCCGCCCGGCCTACACGATGGAACTGGAGTTGACCGAGCGCATCAAGAACGAAGTGGTGCGGCGGACGCCGTTGAAGATCGCCCCGGAGGAGCGCGCCGACAGCATTCTTGAGGCCACGATCCGCAAAGTGGAACCGGGAGTTCTGGTGCGCGACGTCAACAATAACGTCAGTTCGGGGCGCGTGACGATCAGCGTGGACTTCACGTGGAAGGACCGGCGCACCGGCCGCGTGCACGCGGAAGGCAAGGGCATCGAGCGTCCGACCGACTTCGTCGTGACGCGCGGGGAAACCTTGACCAGTGCCACGCGCACGAGTTTCGATTACATTGCCGACCAGATTATCGAGCAAATGCAAGAGAGCTTCTAAAGGAGAACCGCGAGTTCATGGCTGACGACCGACCGAACCAGCAACCGCAACGTCCGGGCCAGGGAGGCCCGGGGCGTCCACCCGGCCCGAAACCCGGCGGCCCGCCGGGCGGACTGTTCGTCTGGATGGTGTTCCTGTTCGCCGTGCTGCTGTTCGTGTACTGGGTGGTCCAGCACCAGAAACAGAGCAAGCGAGAGCCGATCCACCTGAGCGTGTTCTACCAGCGCCTCAAGGAAGGGCAAATCGCCGACGCTGAAATCCGCCACAACGTGGTCGCGGGCCGATATCGCGGGCCCTTCACGGCGGAGCAATTCGAGGAGTACAGCGCGCCGATCAACGACGTTGAAATCGAAAACGTCTCCAAGGCCCTGGCGGAGTATAACGCCGATCCTAAACACCAGCAGGTGGACTACTCCGAGGACCCGAGCAGCGACCTCATGCAGATGTTAATCGGCACGGTGCCGGTGCTGATCGTCGTCGTCATCCTGTGGTGGCTGCTCGCGCGACAGTTCCGCTCGGCCGGCGGGACCGGCAGCGTGCTGAGCTTCGGCAAGGCCCGCGCCAAGCTGCATACGAAGGAGCAGTCGAACGTCACGTTCGACCAGGTCGCCGGCATTGACGAGGCGAAGGAGGAAGTCGCCGAACTGGTCGAATTCCTGAAGAGCCCGATGAAGTTCCGCCGCCTCGGCGGCCGGATCCCGCGCGGAGTGATCCTCATCGGGCCGCCGGGCACTGGGAAAACGCTTCTCGCGAAGGCGATCGCCGGCGAGGCCGAGGTGCCATTCTTCAGCATCTCCGGCTCCGATTTCGTCGAGATGTTCGTCGGCGTCGGCGCCTCGCGCGTGCGCGACCTTTTCCACCAGGCCAAGGAAAGCGCGCCGTGCATCATCTTCCTGGACGAAATTGACGCCGTCGGACGCCGGCGCGCCATTGACATTCACGGCGCGAGCGCCGAGAGCGCCCAGACGCTCAACGCGATCCTCGTCGAGATGGACGGCTTCGAGACCGACGACAACGTGATCGTCGTCGCCGCCACGAACCGCCCGGACGTTCTCGATCCGGCGCTGCTTCGGCCCGGGCGATTCGACCGCCAGATCATCGTGGACTTGCCAGACATCCGCGGACGCGAAGCTATCCTGAAGGTACACGCGCGGAAATACAAGCTCGCCGCCGACGTAGACCTGCGCCAGATCGCGCAAGGCACGCCGACGTTCTCCGGCGCCGACCTCGAAGCCCTCATGAACGAGGCGGCGCTTCTGGCGACGCGCAAGGCCAAGCTCGCCGTCGCGATGAGCGACCTGGAAGAGGCTCGCGACAAAGTCCGCTGGGGCCGCCAGCGCCGCTCGCGGCAGATGACCGAGGAGGATCGGAAAATCACCGCCTACCACGAAAGCGGCCACGCGCTGGTCGCCAAGCTGCTGCCGGATGCGGAGCCGCTGCACAAAGTCTCCATCATCCCGCAGGGCATGGCGCTCGGCATGACCATGTCGCTGCCGGACCGCGACCGTTACCATATTCAGCGGCGGCGGATGATCACGGAGATCGCCATCTTGCTGGCCGGCCGCGCCGCCGAGGAGATGTTCTGCGGCGATATCACCTCCGGCGCACAGAGCGATCTCGACCGGGCTACGGACATCGCCCGCAGCATGGTCTGCCGCTGGGGCATGAGCGACGTGATCGGCCCGGTGAGTTATCACGAGATGGAAGAGTCGGTCGCCTGGTGGCAGGAACCGACGCGCGGCCGCGCCTGCTCCGAGGCGGTCATGATCAAGATTGACGAGGAGATCACCCGCCTGACCCGCGACGGATACGAGACGGCGAAGCGGCTCCTCGGCGAGCACCGCACCGAGATTGACAACCTCGCGAAGACGCTGCTGAAGTACGAGGTGGTTTACAACAAAGAGGTCGAGGCGATCATGGCCGGCCAAGAGGTCATTCGTCCGCCG
>Ga0187852_1000709_pt1 | contig 35287 bp, 28 predicted proteins | sample June2016WEW_6_40_FD_134511 | JGI IMG/M metagenome (GOLD analysis project Ga0187852, IMG submission 134511) | Peatland microbial communities from SPRUCE experiment site at the Marcell Experimental Forest, Minnesota, USA - June2016WEW_6_40 | ecosystem: Environmental > Terrestrial > Soil > Wetlands...
ACCCTACGACACAGCCGCCACCCGTCTCAACACACCCCCACTCCAGCGCCCAATTTCCCTCGTCTCGCCTCTCCTGCCTCCCGCCAGCCTCGCGCCCTCCCCCCACTGTCTGAATCACAGGAACTCATTGTGTTTACTTGACATTCCGTGGACTCTCAGGTAGGCTGAAGGGGTCCTAAAAAGAGTATCCCGATTCGGTAGAGTGGCGTGTGCATGTGAGCAGGCGTGCGCAGGTTAATCTATGCCTCCGGCAGAGATACGCTGATCCAGATGCCGAATCTATAACAACCTGCGGAATAAGGCTTTGAGTCTGTTTGGTTGGGCTAAGGGAAGTAACGTGGCTCGTGTACCATCGGCTGCCCATGGAAGAGTCTGCACCTACAATTGACATCGTCATTTCGGATGACCACGCATTATTTCGGGAGGGGCTGCGGAAGCTGCTGGAGGCTGAGCCGGGGATACGCATCGTTGGCGAAGCCGTAGACGGCGAAGAAACGCTAAAGGTGGTTCGGCAGCTCAAACCGCATGTGCTCCTGCTGGATCTCTCGTTGCCCAAGCTGAGTGGCCTGGAAGTGCTTGCGGAACTGGGCAAGCTGGAACTCCCAACGCGCACCATTATGTTGACCGCAGCGATCGAAAGGGAGCAGGTTGTCGAGGCGCTGCAATCAGGCGTGCGCGGCATTGTACTGAAGCATTCGGCGCTGCAACTTCTTCTCAAGAGCATTCGTTGCGTCAACGACGGGCAGTACTGGGTCGGGCAGGAGGGCGTTTCGGACCTTATCCAGGCGCTTCGCCGCATGAAACCGTCTCACGCCGTTTCAGGCGCCCCGCGAAACTTTGGTCTGAGCTCACGGGAGATGGAAGTCATAGCCCTGATTGTTGCAGGCTATACAAACAAGGATCTGGCGCGAGAACTTGGAATCAGCGAAAACACGGCCAAACATCACCTGACGAACATATTTGATAAGCTGGGTGTTTCCAACCGGTTGGAACTCGTCCTTTATGCCGTCGATCATGGTCTGGTCGCCGGCAACTAAGCTCACATCTTACCAGGCTAGGGAATAGCACTAGAGGGTGCTATTACGATAGCTACCCATGGTGCTATTTCAATGATACCATAGGGCTATTGTCAAGTTTTCAGGGTAGCGTACACTCTAATCATAGATCAGCAAGAGTTGGGAAAGCACCAAGAGACCGTAAGGGGTCCCTGGTGAGATCGCAAGAGATCATCGAGGAATCGCACGAACGATGTCCGACGCAATCGGTGGCATTACCCTGATTGATAAAACACGTGCTCAGCGCTTCGGATTACAAATCCCGCTGCGTTACCGTACTGACAGCGAGGGCGGCTGGCACGAGGGCACGACCAGTAACATCAGCCGGTCGGGCATGCTGTTCCATGGCGAGGATTGGGCTGCGCCGAGGACGCGCATCGAATTGACTTTGCTTCTTCCACGGCGGGTCGGCGTAGAGCGAGCTGCTGAGGTGATCTGTCGAGGCATGGTCACGCGCTCGGAACGCCGCGGAATCGAAGAGGGCGGCCACTTGATGGCGATCCAGATTTCTCATTATCGGCTTGTTCGGTCTAAGAATGGCCGACGGTTGGAAGATAACGACCATCGTTGATGCAGGTTTTTGCGGTTTTTGCGCCCGAATCCGTTGGTAGGCAGGTTGTTTTTACGCAACGGGAGTTCGACTAGAGGTTGGGGACGGTAGGTCCGTCATCCAGAATCAGTAGCGACGGGAGCTCGGGCGACGCCGGATTTTCCTCTTTGAACCAGTGTGGTATGGCTTACAGGAAAAAGAGCCTGTAAGTCACAGGGCGGAGCTTTATACTATCAAATTTTCCCACCCAACCGGCTGTTTCAACTGTCCGACGGCAACCAAGGTTCCGACCTGCCGAATGCTATCCCAAATGATTTCCACTTCCGGCCTACTCGGCGACCCCGGATGCGACGACCGATCCAATTCCGAGACTCCCCACCGGGGAGAGTAACCGCTGTGCGCTGGAAGGCGCAAACTTCATCGCACTTCGTTCCCATTCCTGCGATTACCATGAGCACTAAAACACTCCATCAAAACGCCGATCGCGCAAGGCGTTTCGCACTTCATCTGCCTGTGTACTTTCGCCAACCGCAGAGTCCCACATGGTTGGAAGGAACGACGGAGAATATCAGCTACACTGGGGTATTGCTGCTTTCAACGCATCCCTTGGTTCCTGAGACATCGCTCGAGTTGAGGTTACAACTCGAGGTCGAAAGCAAACTGAATCACGTGTCGGAGATTCGCTGTAAGGGCGCCGTAGTCCGCATGGAGCAAAGAAATGCGCCGGAATCTCCCGTCGCTCTGGCCATTTCGATTCGGGATTATCGAATTGTCCGCCGGATCATGTTAAGGGAAGGCCCGGTGGGATTGGAAAAGAGTACGGACAGCGTGTCAAAACCCCGGCGGCGCCCGCAGTAACACCCGGCCGTCGCGGGTCTCAGCAACGGGAGAGAAGGGGGCCGTTGCCCGCGCGGATCTCCTAGCCAGCACAGAAGGCAGCATCGGATGAACAACCATTCGGCAAGCAACGAGGTCACGACGCAGCCCGGCGTTTCCTGGTGGCATGCACTTTACATTCGGCACCAGCACGAGAAGGTCGTCGCGCAAGCCCTTTCAGGCAAAGGATTCGAGGTGTTCCTTCCACAATATCGAGCCGTGCATCGCTGGAAGGACCGCGAAAAAGAACTCCTGCTTCCGCTTTTCCCGAACTACGTCTTCCTTCACGGCGGGCTGGACCGGATGCTAACGCTTGTAACCACCCCTGGCATCCACTCCCTGGTATGCTGGGGCGGACGTGCGGCGAATATTCCACGGGAAGAGATCGAAGCGGTCCGCAGGCTGGTCGAAGGCGCGTACGCAATCGAGCCGCATCCCTTTCTCAACTGCGGGGATCGTGTCCGGGTCAAGTCAGGACCCCTTGAAGGTATCGAGGGAATCTTAGTTCGCAAGACCCGGGGGTATCGACTGGTCCTCTCGGTGGAAATGCTCTCTAAGTCCGCCTCTGTTGAAGTGGACGGCAGCTTGGTGGAGCGCCTGAACTCCGGGGAACCCAATCGAGTGGCGAGTGCTGGAGAGAGCCTGCCAGGTCGAAATGTCGCGTCCTACCCCTCCTACGCATTGGTCACCGGATAATAATGCATAGTCTACCTCGACATTGGCGAGATACAGTCTTTCTGAGTCGCGGGCGCACAGGCGCTAACCAGTTTTGCCCGCGTTGTGGTTTTTGTTTGTTAAGCGTATCCTGAAGAAAGCGGCGCATTTAAGATGAGCATTGAGCAAATTAGATGGCGGTACGGGTGGTTTCTATTAGGGGCGGGACTGGTGTTTTATGTCGGCCAGGGCTGGGGAGCGGTTTCCGCCCGGCCAGCCTGGGATTCCGATGCCACGATGGCCACCGGGCAGACCCAGGCGGGGAAGGAAGCAGCCGGTCAACAGAATACCCCAAATGCCAAGCGAGTAGTTGATGACTACCGTATCGGACCATCCGATGTGTTGGCGATCAATGTCTGGAAAGATACTGAGCTCACACGGGTTGTTACGGTTCGCCCAGACGGCAAAATATCACTTCCTCTGGTAGGGGAGTTAGAGGTTACCGGGTTGACCGCCGCCGCCGTGCAACGCTTGATAACCCAGCGACTTGCAGAATACATTTCCAGCCCTCAAGTCACCGTGATGGTGCAAGAAGTCAAGAGCCAGGCCTACATCGTTGTCGGCAAAGTTACAAAGCCCGGCTCGTACGAGTTGGGAAAGCCCACGACTGTGCTCGAAGCCATCGCCATTGCCGGAGGCCTTCTGGACTTCGCCAAATCCAACAAGATCAAGATCATAAGGCGGCGCGAGGGTGGCCAGACGCAAACTCTTTACTTTGACTACAATAAGGTCATCAAAGGGAAGAATACCGATCAGAATCTAGAACTCCAGAATGGCGACACCATCGTGGTTCCCTGAGGCGGAGTTGTCCGCCATCAGTTCATGGAGGTAGAAGGCATTGGCTCAACAAGATGAAAGCCTGGAAGTCATCCTGGGGCGTGCGTCAGCAGTACTGACCAGACGGCGCTGGTGGATAATTGTACCGACCACGGTTATAGCTTTCGCTGCCGCTCTGGCGACCTTCCTGCTCCCCAAGCACTACGTGTCGGAGGCGACGATCTTGGTCGAAGGCCAGCAGGTCCCCGAGAGGTATGTCCCCGCCAATACGACCTCCGATTTCCGGGAAGTGCTCCTGATCATGACGGATGCCATTCTCTCGCGCACTCAACTGCTTCAAATCATCGAGGGACTTGGTCTCTACTCGAAGGAGCGAAGTAATCTCTCGCCCGAGCAAAGGGTGGAGTTGATGCGGAGCAACATCACCATTACCCCGACCGAAAAGGGCACCGATCCTAAAGGCCTGAATGCGTTCGACATTTCGTTCACCGGCAACGACCCCCGCTCGACGCAGGCAGTGACAGAACGGCTTACCACCCTTTTTATCCAAGAGAACAATGAGTCGCGCGAAGCGCAGTCGACCGACACTACGAAATTCCTGGCCGACAAGTTGGCGGAAGCCGCGGCAGACTTAAAGGAACAAGAATCCCGTGTCCGAGACTTCAAGATGAAGAATCTCGGCGAACTGCCGGAGCAGCAAGAGGCGAATCTCTCCGCCCTGAGCGCATTGCACGGCCAACTCCAGAGTTCGATGTCTGCCCTGGAGCGGGCGCGCGCGCAGCAAGCTTATTTGCAGTCCCTTGTCTCGCAGTACGAGGAGATTGCCAGTTCGGGCCTTCCTGTAAGCAGCTCGACGACTGTCAACCCCGTCGATACGATGCGGGCCGAATTGACCAGGCTGCAGAATGAGAGGGCTGACCTCCTGGCGCGGTACACTAGTAAGTACCCCGACGTGGTGAAGATCGACCAGCAAATCAAGGAGACTCTGGCCTTGGAGGCGGCCGCAAACAAGGTTTCGGTGTCTGCCAAAGACGATAGCGCCAAGGACGCTTCCGACCAGGCCAAGCCAACGGTAAGGGACTCGGCCGTGGCGCAGCTCAAAAGCCAACTGAAGTCAAACCAGATCGAAATCGACAACGATGTGGCGGACCAAAAGGACATTCAATCCCGGATCGAACGCCTGCAGGGCCAGCTCAACCTGACTCCGGTCCGTCAGCAACAACTCGCGGATTTGGAACGCAACTACGAACAGTCGAAGAAGAACTATGACGACCTGTTGGCCAAGGAGAATGACTCCGAACTGGCAACAAGCCTGATCAAGCGCCAGCAGGGTGAGCGCTTCCGGATCATTGACCAGCCCAGCCTGCCCACGAAACCGGCCAGTCCGGCTCGCATTAAGGTCAGTCTGGCAGGCATGGCCGCCGGACTCGGGATCGGGTTGGGATTGGCGTTCTTCGTAGAGGCCCGAGACCACTCGCTGCGTAGCGAACAGGACCTGAGACAGGCTTTTGCTTTCCCCTTGATACTGGGAGTCCCGCTGTTGCTGAGCCAGGGTGAAGAGCGAAAGCGAGCCCGTCTGGTGGCGCTCGAGTGGATGTGTGGGATTCTGATGTGCGTACTCTTAGGGGCGACTGAATTCTACGTTTATTGGCGGAGTTAGAGACGCACGTGCGACCTCTTTCCATAAGTTCATAGCAGGAACGGTAACGGGAGTTGAAAACGAACATGCCCAACAGAGTTCTCAAGCAGCAAGCCGAAATGAATACGAGCCTGGGCTCACTGGCTTCGGAAGACCCACTGCCGGAATGGGAGGGGGTTGATTTTTGTCTTCCCGTGGGAACGGAAGAATGCACCATCTCTCCAGAGAGCCACGTGGTTGCCTACCACAACCCGGCGAGCGCCGGAGCGGATCGGTTCCGCTTGGCGCAGATCAGGCTGAAGAGCCTTCAGGCTTCGCGGGGACTGAAAAGCATTCTCATTACCAGCCCGATGCCGGGCGATGGTAAAACCACGGTTGCGTTGAACTTAGCCACGGCTTTGTCTGAGAACGGAAAAGTCCCCGTGCTCCTGCTGGAAGCCGATGTGTATAGACCCACAGTGCTCAAGAGGCTGGGATTGAAACCGTGGGCGGGACTGAGCGAGTGTTCCCGGCGTGGCGAGGACCCGATGCTGGCAATTCGGCGAATCAACCCCCTGGGATTCTACTTGTTGCCAGCCGGACAGCGAATGGACAACGACGCCAACATTTTGCAGTCAACCTTCACCTCGCAACTGGTCAAGAGCCTCGCTGCAAGTTCCTTCGGCTGGGTTCTGATTGATGCACCTCCCACGACCCCTGTGGCAGACGTTCTAACGCTCAATGCGCACGCCGACGCCACTTTGCTGGTAGCTCGGGCGGGGCAAACACCGCGCGACGCCATCGAGGAATCCGCACGAAACCTGGGCCGCGAACGCATCATTGGGATCATCCTCAATGGCGTCGAAGGACTTAATAAAGTTTACTCGCAGTACTATGGGTACACGAAATCGGACGCGCGTTCAAGATCGGACGCCCGTTCGAAACCGGCCGCGTCCAAGGCCGGCACGGGTCTGGATCTCAAGCAGCATGCCAAGTAATTTCCCGCATTGAACCAGCTTGTAGCGAAAAAACAATTCTCTTGTAAGACTTGGCCGCCTGGGTGACTGATCTCGATTCTGAAATCGGCGGTCCTGGCAAACCAAAATGGTGAAGAAAAGGCTCGAACGGATGGTGGAATCTGAAGCCGGCAAGGGCTGCAATGATTTTTGGGCAGCGTCTCTCTGTGCCTTGCCGTCTTCGTTGGCGATCATCGTTTTGCTGCCCGCCGCGCTCGCAGCACAGGCTGCATCCCCAGCTGGAGCGTCCGCGGCGGTCTATGGCAGCGGTTATCAGGTTCCGCTTGAGTTCGCGCGAGAGAGTGTGCCAGCCAATCAGGTGTCCCTCCACGTGGGCGTTTCGAGTTTTTACGACGACAACGTCCTCGGATCAAACGCTAAACGCCTCTCAGACGAAGCGCTTTCTTTCGATGGGAGCCTTGGCATCCAGCATCGGAGTGATCGCTTGACGCTCAGTTTTGACTACACTCCGTTTTTCTTACTTTATCGACAGGTTACCGGGTATGACAGACTTAACCATGGGCTGAATCTGAGCCTGACCTACCGTTTAAGTTCCCGCTTCGTTCTGGCCGTGCAGGATGGTTTCTACTATCAAAACGGGCTTTATCCGACTCTCGCCGAGCAGCCGATTTTGTCAGGACCTCCCCCCCCATTCGGCTCAAATGGAATTATCAATCCGTACTCGGTCCGGACTCTTTTCGACATGGGTGGAGTGTACCTGACGTTTGTGAAGAGCAGTCGTACCTCGGTCACCCTGACCGGAGGTTACAACCAGTCCACCTATGGGGCACAAAGGCAATTCCCGAATCTGCCCTTGTATAACGCCAAGGGGTTCAGTGGCGGCCTGACGCTTCAACACCACGTAAGTGCCCACACAAGCATAGGCCTTCTCGCGCTCCATCAAGACACATCCTTCCAGGGAGGCCAGATTCTGGGTAGCCACCTGCGTGTCCAAATTGAGAGCGCCTACCTCTCCTTCGCGTCTGTGCTATCCCCCACGGTCAAGATCTCGTTGTTTGGCGGTCCAGAGTACGTCCGCAGCGTTGGCGCGACCTTAGCGACAGCGGCCCTCTCAGGGCACTTTCAACCTTCCGGAGGAGGAAGTATCACCAAGGAGGTTCGAAGCACCGCTTTCGACCTTTCGGCGATCCGGTCCGTGACCGACGGCGGCGGATTGTATTCATCGGTTGTGGACACGCGCGTGTTTTGTGGCGCTCGCCGCAGGCTGGTTGGACTCTGGCAGGCTCGCTTACACGCCGACGCCGCCCGAGAGGACACTTCGCTCTTTCAGTTCGTCAATGGAAGAATTGATGGCCTGATCGGGGGGGTCATTATCAGCCGCCCCCTATTGACGCACGGTTCTGAGCTCCATATTTCTTACGAAACGATGCATCAGTTGAGCAACGGTGTTCTGCCCGTTACCGCGAATTTCGACCGCAACCAGTTTGCCGTTGGATTCGACTACCAGCTCAAGAGCTTTGGCTTAGGGCGATAATCCCACAATTGGATTTGAGTTTCCGTTCCACGTCTCAAGATTTCGTCAAATCAGCGATCAGGACAAATGCAATGATCAGGGCAATTCTTGCTCGAGCAAAACCCCGGGAAGCACGGGAAGACCGCGGGCCAGGCCGGGAGTTCACGCGTGGGCACGTAGGCAACGCAAAAGTCGACTCTTCGACGCTTGTGCCCGAGGACATGTTCAGGAGAGTACTTTCCTTAGAAAGGAAGAGGAGCGCTCGCTCCGGCCAGCGTTTTGTGCTTATCTTGCTGCATCTCGGCGAGGTTCTCCAGGGTGAACGACGAGATGCAGTTCTTGCTTCCATTACCAAGGCGCTTGTGCTTGCAACCCGAGAGACAGATTTGCTGGGCTGGTATAAGAACTACGGACAAATAGGCGTCATCTGTACGGAAATCGGGTCAGGTGGGACGAACTCTATTCTCGGCACCCTGGACTCAAGGCTCGGTGCCTCCCTACGTAGGAAGCTCAGCGTGGAACAGATGAATGCGATCCACCTTTCTTTCCATGTGTTTCCGGATGACTTGAACCTGGAGAACGGGGGCAGTCCGGCAGACAAAAGCCTCTATCCGGACTTATCTCCCGAGGGCCTCTCTCAAAAGTCCTCGCAAGCGGTCAAAAGGAGCCTCGATATCGTCGGGAGCGCTCTCGCTCTGGTTCTCCTTTCTCCCGTGCTGATCATTATTGCGGTCGCAATCAAGCTGACCTCGAAGGGACCTATCCTTTTCAAACAAAAAAGGCTGGGGCAGTACGGGAATCGGTTCACTTTCCTGAAGTTCAGATCGATGTACCACCAAAGCGATCCCAAGATCCACCAGAATTACGTCAAGCAGTTCATTTCGGGGAAGCATGACTCGGGGCATCCGGCTGCTCGCCCGGGCATTTTCAAGATTCAAGACGACCCACGCGTGACTCCCGTCGGGCGGTTCCTGCGGAGAACCAGCTTGGACGAGTTGCCTCAATTCCTGAATGTGCTTACGGGCGAGATGTCCCTGGTTGGACCGCGGCCCCCCATTCCCTACGAAATCGAAACCTATGAACTCTGGCACCTGCGTCGCTTCCTCGAGGTAAAACCGGGATTAACAGGGTTATGGCAAGTCGAAGGCCGAAGCAGGACAAGATTCGACGATATGGTTCGCCTGGATCTCAAGTACGCGAGGACATGGTCTCCTTGGCTGGACATCAAGATCCTCTTGCGAACCCCCACAGCCGTGTTTCGGGGAGACGGCGCCTACTGATACCAACGTACTTCGCCCCGTCCAGCTCACCTGCGTGAAACCACTTACAACCATAGACTAGGGAGGAAAACATGATTCGTGTGGGCGTTCTCGGATACGGTTACTGGGGTCCAAACGTCGTCAGAAATCTTCAGGGCCTGGATTCGGCCACGGTGGTCGCCATTTGCGATCGCAGTCAAGCGGCACAAAAACGAGCCCAGCGTGCCTACCCTTGTCACGACGTCATCTCCGACGCAAACGAAATCTTGCGTTCACCCGATGTTGATGCAGTGGCCATCATCACTCCTGTGTGGACACATTTCGAACTCGCCAAGGCGGCCCTGGAAAACGGGAAGCACGTGTTCGTCGAAAAACCGTTCACTGCCACCTCGGCCCAGGCAGAGGAACTGATCGAGTTGGCGCAAAAGCGCAACCTCAAAATCATGGTCGACCACACGTTCCTCTTTACGGGCGCGGTAAAAAAGATTCGTCAACTCATCGACCAGGATGAGCTGGGGGATCTCTATTACTACGATTCCACGAGGGTCAACCTGGGCCTTTTCCAACACGACATCGATGTCATTTGGGACCTTGCTCCTCATGACCTGTCCATCATGGACTATCTCATCCGCCAGGAACCCGAAGCGATTGTGGCCACCGGCGAGACACACTTGAATGGGCACGCCGACGTGGCTTTCTTAACGATTTACTTCCCGCACCGAACGATTGCCCACATTAACGTGAACTGGCTATCCCCGGTGAAGGTCAGGACGACGCTGATCGGCGGCGAGAAGAAGATGCTGGTGTGGAATGACCTGGAAGCCGACGAAAAACTCAAGGTCTACGATCGCGGAGTGCAGATCGCGAATGGCGAAGGCCTCTACGAATTACTGGTCAGCTACCGCACGGGAGACATGTGGGTCCCCAAGATCGAGCAGACCGAAGCGCTGAAAGCTGAGTTGGGATACTTCCTGGAATGCATTGAAAAAGACGAAACGCCCTTCAACGACGGCATAGCTGGGTTGCGCGTCGTCAAGATGTTGGAAGCCGCCGGACAATCACTTAAGCTGAGAGGAGAGACTGTTCTGGTATGAGCGATCACCTTTGCATTGCGCCGGACGTGAAGCTGGGCAAGAACGTCAAGCTCTCGGAATTCATCAATCTCTACGGCTGTGAAATCGGAGACGAGACAAAAATCGGGGCCTTTGTGGAAGTCCAGAAGGGCGCCACCATTGGGAAACGATGTAAAATCTCGAGCCACACCTTTATCTGCGAAGGTGTGACGATAGAAGACAATGTGTTTGTAGGACACAATGTGACATTTATCAACGATACCTACCCACGCGCCACCACAGCGGACGGGGAATTACAAACGAACCATGACTGGAAAGTCGAGGCCACGCTGATTAAAAGAGGTGCGTCGATCGGGTCGGGAGCCACGGTCCTTTCGAAAGTGACTATCGGAGAGAACGCCATCGTAGGAGCGGGAAGCGTAGTTACAAAAGATGTACCCGCTAACACCATTGTGGCGGGGGCGCCGGCCAAAGTGCTGCGGACTCTCGAGCCGACGGTCATGGAGGTCTCAATCGGTGAATAGCCCTCATATCCCTTTTCTGGATCTTGTTACCCCACATCAGCAGTTGAAGGACGAGTTGCTCAAAGTCGTCGAGCAGGCCCTGGGGACGGCCGGCTTCATCGGCGGCCCCATGGTGGCCGGTTTTGAGCAGGAATTCAGCCGCTTCTGCGGCACTCGACATTGCGTTGGGGTGGGGAGCGGCACGGACGCCGTCCGGTTCGCAGTCATCGCCGCAGGCGTCAAGCCGGGCGACGTTGTGGTGACCGTTCCGAACACCTTTATCGCCACTACCGAGGCCATTACTCAGGCTGGAGCCACGCCCGACTTCGTCGACGTCGATGAGCGCACGTACAACATGGACCCTGAACAACTCCTCAAGTACCTTCAGGTCGAGTGCCGCGTGGACGGAGCGACGGGCCGGGTTTACAACCGCAGGCTTGGGAAACCGGTCACGGCGGTCGTGCCCGTGCACCTTTACGGTCAACCGGCGGATATGGACCGCATCGCGGAGATCGCGGATCGCTTCGGCTTGCTGGTGGTGGAAGACGCCTGCCAGGCGCACGGGGCGGAATACTATTCGCGCAAAGAAAAGGCCTGGAAAAAGGCGGGGGCGATAGGCAAAGTTGCAGCGTTCAGCTTTTATCCCGGCAAGAACCTGGGAGCCTGCGGTGAGGGCGGGGCGGTGACGACAGACGACGATGAAATCGCCCGCAAGGTGCGGATGCTCCGCGATCACGGACAGTCTCGGAAGTACTATCATGACATCGAGGGCTACAATGGCCGGCTGGACGCAATTCAAGCCGGGATGCTACAGGTAAAACTTAAGCACCTTCCTGAATGGAATGAGAGTCGGGGCAAAGCCGCAGCCCGTTATCGGGAGTTGTTTCGAGCGGCAAACCGCCCCGGTCTTCCGCCCTACGAACCGGAATGGGCTAAGCCGGTATACCACCTCTATGTGATCCGAGTGCCCAGGCGGCAAGAATTAATGAAAACGATGGCTGAGGCGGGCATCGGCACGGCAATTCACTATCCCGTACCGCTGCATCTCCAGAAAGCGTACGAGTCTCACGGCTATAAGTCGGGACACTTCCCCGTGGCCGAGAAGGCAGCATCCGAAATCCTGTCCTTGCCCATGTTTCCGCAACTGTCTGCTGAACAGCAAGACCATGTTGTCAGTACGATCTCGAAGTTCGTTTCCGAACTCGAGGAGACGAAAGTTTTGGCCGTTGCGTCGAACTCGGAGTGAGCATGTTTAAGAATTTCCATCGCGTTTTAGAAACGGTTGAGAGGGGATTTCACGGTCACCGCGTGCTGGTCGTCGGTGATCTGATGTTGGACCGATATCTCTGGGGCGCGGTCGAAAGGATCTCTCCTGAAGCGCCAGTCCCAGTCGTCCGCGTCGACCACAAAAGCTGCGTTGCGGGTGGAGCGGGTAATGTGGCGTCGAACCTGAGTGCGCTCGGTTGTAAGGTCGCGCTGGCAGGCGTGGTAGGAACGGACGACGATGGGTGCCAACTTCTTGAACTTTTACGATCCGCAGGTGTAGATACGGCCGCCGTCCTTTCGACTGCGGACCGCCTGACAACCTGCAAGACGCGCATTCTGGGCGGGCAGCAGCAGATGCTGCGTCTGGACGTGGAAAAGTCCGGCGATTACAGCCTTGAGCTGCTGAGCCTCTTGCTTTCAGGAATCGAGAGGAGCGTCTCGGAGTGCTCGGCAATCGTCCTTTCCGATTACGGGAAAGGATTACTCGGCGATTCAGTCTGTCAGGCAATCATCCGTCGAGGGCACGAACTGTCGATACCTACGTTCGTCGATCCGAAAGGCCTGCACTACGAGAAATATGCCGGCTGCGACGTGATTTTGCCCAATAGAATTGAACTTGCCGCCGTGACCTCCACCGAGCCGGGCGACCTGGAATTGCTCATTCGGAAGGGCGAGGAGCTGCGATCCAAACTTGGGATTAGCCGGCTGGCGGTCACTTTGGGCGAATTAGGGATAACACTGCTTGACAGAGATGGGATCAATCGATTTCCGGCCTTGGCCCGCGAGGTATTCGATGTCTCCGGCGCGGGAGATACGGTGATCGCAACGATGAGTGCCGCCGTGGCAAGCGGCGTCGACCTGCACGATGCCGTTCGGCTGGCGAACATGGCAGCCGGCATCGTCATCCGAAAGTTGGGAACGGTCCCGATCTCCCAGGACGAACTGCTGGCCAGTCTGGCGTCGAACGGTGAAACAAGTCAGGGCGAGAAAATCTGCTCTAAGGAAGCGCTTTTGAAGCGTGTGGCGCATTGGCGCCTGGCAGGCCAGCGCATCGTGTTCACGAACGGCTGCTTTGACCTGCTTCACGTCGGACACCTGGCCATCCTGGAACAAGCGAAGCGCGAAGGAGACTACCTCGTGGTGGCCCTCAACACCGATCGCTCGGTGCGCGCACTCAAGGGAGTCAATCGCCCTGTGATTACCGAGGACGCGCGCGCCAAATTGGTGGCGGCCTTGCCGTACGTCGACGCTGTGGTGCTCTTCGACGAAGAGACGCCGTTAAATCTGATCCGGGCAATCCGGCCAAACGTTCTTGTCAAAGGTGGAGACTATACGGAAGAAAAGGTCGTGGGGGCGAGTGATATGAAAACCTGGGGAGGGAAGGTAACCCTAATTCCCGTCATCGACGGTATTAGCACAACCGCAATCCTAAAGAAAGCTTTTGCTTCTTTGCACAATGACTCTAGCGAATTCGTTCACTGAGGGTCAACACCAGAGCTCGATCGTTCTATCTTGAAGGTTAAGAGTGGATGCGGTTAGGGATATAAACCATGAATGTTTGTGGGAAAGAAATAACGGTCCAGGGACGCCTGATTCGGATTGCCCGCCTGGAAGGAGAAAAACACGAGCTCCCTGGAGATCCCGAGGCAATGCTCGACGGCTTGCGCAAGTCTGCGACCCGGGTTGATGTCTTTACGTTTCTCCAGAAGCCGCCGGACACCTCGCCGAATTACCCTTACCCGATGGAGTGGGACAATCTGGCAGTCCTTCCCGTGTCTACCTTCGATCACTGGTGGACACAACAAATCCGCTCCTATCCGCGCAATCGAGCGCGCCAGGCCGAGAAGAAGGGGGTGGTGCTTCGAGAGATAGCGTTCGATGAAGCCCTCCTTCGGGGAATATGTCAAATCTACAACGAGTGCCCAGTGCGTCAGGGCAGGCGTTTTCCCCATTACGGGATGACCCTCGAGACGGCGCGAGGGTATGCGGGGACATTTCTCGACCGCGCGATTTGGATCGGAGCTTTCCTCGGTGACAGCATGATTGGTTTCGCGAAGTTGGTCACCGACGAAACTCGAAACCACGCCTGCATGATACACATCCTCTCGATGGCCAAGCACAAGGACAAGGCTCCCACCAATGCGCTGATCGCTCGAGCCGTTCGCTCCTGTGCTGAGCGAGGCATTTCGTATCTCGTCTACGAGAATTTCACCTATGGTAAGAAACAAGGGGACAGCCTCAGCCACTTCAAAGAAATCAACGGGTTCACGCGAATGGATCTGCCCCGCTACTACGTCCCCTTGACCCGGCTAGGTGAACTCGCGTTGCACTTCGGCTTGCATCACCGGTTGTCTGAGCGAGTGCCGGAATCGGTTGCAGCAAGGCTCCGCAAGCTGCGTAGCGCTTGGTACGAACACAAGCTTCCTCTGAATACGGAAACGGAGTAGGGACCTAGAATTGCCTGGAATCGTCGGCCTCATCACCAAACTTCCCAGGGCCAAGGCGGAGTGCGAGCTGCACGAAATGCTCAGATCTCTCTGCCACGAACCCTTTTACAGCAGCGGAACTTGGGTTGACAGTACGCAGGGTGTATACGTTGGCTGGGTGACGCGCCAGGGGTCATTTGCCGATGGCATGCCGCTCCACAACGAGGCCGGAGACAGGACTCTGGTTTTTTCGGGTGAGGAGATTCCCCATCCAGGCATTCTTACGGCACTTCGTGAACGCGGGCATGCATTCGCGCCGGAAGGGTCCTCATATCTGGTGCACCGGTACGAAGAGGAGCAAGACTTTCCCAAGGGACTGAACGGCCGGTTTCACGGTCTTGCGGCCGACGGCAGGCGTGGAACGGCGCTGCTTTTTAACGACCGGTACGGTTTGCAACGCCTCTACTACCATGAAGCCAAGGAGGCTTTTTACTTCGCCGCAGAAGCCAAGGCAATTCTAAAGGTATGTCCGCAATTACGAACCATCGAGCCACGCGGGTTAGGAGAATTCTTCGTTTGCGGGTGCGTGCTCGACAATCGGACTATCTTTCCTGGCGTCTATCTTTTGCCACCCGGCTCGGCCTGGCTTTTCCGTAACGGCAGGATCGAGAATAAAGGCTCCTACTTCGAACCGCGCGAATGGGAGGAGCAAGAACCACTCCAGCCGGAAGAATACTATGCCCGTGTAAGAGACTCCTTCGTAGACAGCCTGCCGCGCTATTTTAACGGGCCTGAACGCGTCGGCGTCTCGCTCACCGGCGGCCTGGACACCCGCATCATCATGGCTTGGCGGAAGGCGCCGCCCGGCACGCTGCCTTGCTACACCTTCGGCAGTATGTACCGGGACAACCAGGACGTGCGCCTGGCGCGTAAGGTGGCAAGGATTTGCGGTCAACCGCACCAAACTATCACCACTGGCGAGGAGTTCCTCTCACGGTTTCCCCATTATGCGGAACGCACAACCTACCTCACTGATGGCTGTGTAGACCTCAGCCGCTCACCCGATCTTTTCGTAAACGAGAGAGTTCGGGAGATCGCTCCGATACGAATCGTTGGAACCTACGGCAGCGAGATCCTTTTGCGCGCGGTGATGTTCAAGGCTGAGGAACCCGCTACGGGGCTAATCAGCTCCGATCTTCTGCCGCAGATCCGTACTGCCAAGGAAACCTACGCCACGGCGTGTCGAGCCCATCCGGTCACCTTTGTCGCTTTCCGCCAATCGCCGTGGCACCATTTTGGCGTGCTGGGTCTGGAGCAGACCCAGGTAGCCGTTCGCTCGCCGTATCTTGACAATGATCTTGTAAAGACGGCATACTGCGCCCCCGGGCCCCTCGCAATCAGCGAGGCCGTAAGGGTGCGGCTCGTCCAGGAGGGGAGCACCGCTCTCGCCAGGCTGCGCACCGATCGCAGCTTTGGCATCGGCAACTTCTTCAGTCGCGGCCTCCTGGAGTTTTCGTTCAAGGCTGAATATGCCTATGACATGGGGATGCCTCAGTGGATTGCGCAACTTGACCACTTGTTCGCACCACTTCATTTAGAGCGTCTCTGGCTGGGACGCCACAAGGTGTTTCACTTCCGCGTCTGGTATCGCGACCAACTCGCCCCATATGTGCGCGAGATGCTGCTCGACCCCCGCTCGTTGGCACGCCCCTACCTTGTGCCGAAGGTGTTACAAAATCTTGTTGACGGACACCTCAGAGGAAACCGTAACTACACTACCGAGATTCACAGGCTGTTGACTGTGGAACTGGTACACCGACTTTTTCTGGATTCGAGATGACACTCCCCATATTCACGCCGAGCTTCGCCTGGCCCGAAGCAGGGCCCGTGCCCATTGACAAAACCTGGCGGGGGATTCTCCGGTTTGTCGACTGGCTCGATCAATACGGCGAGCTTTCCTACGATTGGCAGGGCCTTTACGCCGGCCGTTTTGGGCGATATGCTAAAGCTCTGTACTACAGGAAGCCGCTGCTGGGAACCTTAGCAGTTTCCCCCATGGTGTTCTGCGAGGCTTTTGTTCCTTCGGCCCGCCGGCTTTTTTGGAAGCCGCAGCGATTTCCTATAGCGGATGCGCATTACGCGATGGGTTTCTTGTTTCTCGCGCAGGCTTTTGATGAAGAGCCATACTACAAGCGGGCATTGCATTTCCTGGAGGTGCTGGAGCAGACTCGATGTCCGGGCTACGACCGCTACTGCTGGGGATATCCCTATGACTGGGTAACTTTGCGGGGAACGATCAAAGAAGGCACGCCGCTCATCACCACCGTGCCCTATGTTTACGAGGCCTTCAGGCAGGCCTATCAGTTCGACGGCGACGGCAGGTGGCTTGGCATCATGCAATCCATCGCTCAACACGGGTGTCAGGACTACGTAGATTTAGAGACCTCCTCCACGGCTTCGACCTGTTCGTATACTCCGGACCCCGCAGACTCGTTGCGAGTCGTCAATGCGAATGCTTACCGTGCCTTCCTCCTCACCAGCGCGGCCTTGGACTTCTCGGAGGATTCCTACCGAAGGACGGCTGAAAGGAATCTGAATTTCGTCCTTGAGGCTCAAAACCCGGACGGCTCCTGGTACTACGCAAACGACGGTAAGAGAGGTTTTACGGATCATTTTCACACTTGTTTCGTCCTTAAAGCACTGACGAAAATCGAATCGCTTACGAGCGACCCGAGGTGCACACAAGCAATTGAGCGCGGGGTCCAGTATTACGTCGCCAATTTGTTTGACGAGCGCGGTCTTCCCAAGCCCTTTTCGCGTGCCCCTCGAATGACTGTCTATCGCCGCGAGTTGTACGACTACGCCGAGTTCGTCAACCTGGCCGTGTTGTTGAGGGGTCGTTTCCGGACGCTTGACGCTATTCTGGCGCCGGTTCTCCACAGTTTATTTGCGGAATGGCAAAAGCCGGACGGTTCTTTTCGCAGCCGTCAGCTTCGCTTGGGATGGGACAACACCCCCATGCATCGCTGGGCACAAGCGCAAATGTTCAGAAGCCTTTGTTTCTTGCTCCATGCAAGCTCCCAAGGGCCAGGCAATCTTCTCACAGACGAGATCACGGAACTCAGAGGAAAGGAGCGCTCTTGAGAGTTAGCGTCTTCGGATTAGGCTACGTCGGGGTGGTGTCGGCAGGTTGTCTCACCCAGAACGGCCATGAGGTGATAGGAGTCGATCGGGCCCGGACAAAAGTCGAGTTGATCAATTCCGGCCAATCCCCGATCATCGAGACCGAAATAGGCGAAATCATCGCCAGCGCGGTCGGGGACGGTCGCTTGCGAGCCACGGAAGACACGGTTCGAGCAGTGAACGGCACGGAATTGTCATTTGTCTGCGTGGGAACTCCCAGCCAGGTCAATGGCAATCTCGACTTGTCGTATATTCGACGCGTCTGTGAAGAAATAGGCACGGCACTGAAGGACAAAGCGGCGCGTCACACGGTCGTCATCCGCAGCACGATCCTACCGGGAACTATGCGCGGCGTGGTTATCCCCACGCTAGAAGCGCACTCTGGCAAACAGGCGGGTAGCGGCTTCGACATTTGCCACAACCCCGAGTTCCTCCGAGAAGGTTCGGCCGTAATGGACTTCACTTTCCCCGCTAAGACAGTTATCGGGGAACTGAATCCGGGCAGCGGCGACTTACTGGCTGAACTCTACTCAAAACTCCAGGCGCCGCTGATCAGGACTGATCTGGAAACCTCCGAGATAATCAAGTACATCGACAACGGCTGGCACGCCCTCAAGATCGGCTTCGCCAATGAGATCGGAAATCTCTGCTCGTCGCTTTCCGTGGATGCGCATAAGGCGATGGAGATTTTTTGTTTAGACACCAAGCTCAATATCTCGACTGCTTACCTTTCCCCGGGGTTTGCCTTTGGGGGCTCGTGCTTGCCGAAGGACCTCCGGGCTTTGTCTTACGCCGCCAAGTCGCGCGATCTGGATTTGCCCATCCTGAATTCAATTTTGCGCAGCAATGAACTCCAAATCGCGAAGGGCCTGCATCGCATCGTGGAGAGGGGGAATGCTCGCATCGGGATCCTCGGCTTCAGTTTCAAAGCAGGGACGGACGACCTTCGGGAAAGCCCGATGATTGAAATCATCGAACGACTCGCAGGCAAGGGCTATGATCTGCGCATTTACGATAAGAACGTACAACTCGCAAAGCTGGTGGGCGCAAATCGCGATTTCATTCTGAACCATATTCCTCACATCTCCAAATTGATGGTAGACGACGTTGACGCAGTGCTCAGACACGGTGAAACTATAGTGATCGGCAACAAGGATCCGGACTTCCAATCTATTCCGGAACGGCTGCACGAAGGCCAGTGCATGGTGGATCTTGCTCGTCTCTTGGACATCGCGAAAGGCAATATCCGATGCGCAGCCGTTTGCCAATAACGACCCTAAACACCCCCTGTGAAGCGTAAAGTCCTGATCATCGTTGAAAACGCAGCACTCCCACACGATACACGTGTCTTTAAAGAGGCACAATCGCTTTCGACGAATGGGTATGACGTGACCGTCATATGCCCACGGCGTGGCAGCTGCCGGCAAGGGTATGAGGTGATCGAGGGGATCCGTATCTATAGACACCCCATGCCAAAAGAGGCGGACACCACCCTTAGTTACCTCTGGGAATACGGCTGCGGGCTGTTTTGGGAGTTCATTTACACGTGGTGGATCTACTTGACCCATGGATTTGACGTCATTCAGGGGTGCAATCCCCCGGACGATGTCTTTCTAATTGCTCTACCTTTCAGACTTCTGGGGATTAAGTACATTTTCGACCATCATGATGCGACTCCCGAATTATACCTTTCCAAGAGTGGCCAAAGGGCCTTCCTTTACAAGCTCCTCCTGTGGCTGGAGAAAATGACCTACCGCTCGAGCGATGCAGTGATGGCCACGAACAATAGCTATAAGGAACTGGCCATCAAAAGAGGCCGTATGGCTCCCGACGACGTATTCGTGGTGCGCAACGGACCCGACCCTCGAACTTTCAAACCTGTTGCGCCGAATCCGGCGCTCAAGGATGGCAAACGATACCTCGTCGGTTACGTAGGGACCATGAACGTCCAGGATGGCTTGGACATCCTTATAGATGTCGCGCAATATATCAAGAACCTGGGAAGGCGCGATGTGCGTTTTGTATGTGTCGGCTCCGGTCCGGAACTGGAGACGCTGCGCGAGATCGTTGTAGCGAAAGGTCTGGTGGACACCGTGTATTTCACCGGTAGAGTCTCGGATCAAGAGCTACTGGAGATCCTATCGACGGCGGAGGTATGTGTTAATCCGGACCGGCCATGTGAGATGAATGATATTTCTACGATGATCAAGATCATGGAGTACATGGCGCTGAGCAAGCCGATCGTCCAATTCGACTCGAAGGAAGGCCGGTTTAGCGCCCAAGAGGCGTCGCTGTATGCGAATCGAGAGGATCGCGGGGCCGATTTCGCCAATAAGGTTCTCTGGTTGCTCGATAGGCCGGAGGAACGAAAAAGGATGGGAGAATTCGGAAGAAGGCGCATTGAAAAAGAACTGGCGTGGGAGTATTCTGTCCAGCACCTGCTTGCCGCCTACCAGAGGGTTTTCAGTAACAGCCAACCTACGAAGGGTATGGCGGCTCCGAATGACGGACGTGAAACCCCTCCAAGTCCCGTGCAGGCTACGATTCACTCCGAAGTAGGAAAGCGGCAGTGAAACAAGGACACCGGAACCAACACCGACCGCACATCTCGTACGTGCTAATCACTCCAGCTCGAAATGAAGCTGCGTTCATCCAGAAGACGCTTGAGTCGGTGATTCACCAAACACTGCTGCCCGCGAAATGGGTGATCGTTGATGATGGATCGACGGACCGGACGGCCGAGATCATAAGCCAATATCTCGGCCGCTACCCTTGGATAGAAATGGTCCAGATGCCTCAAAGGCGAGATCGCAGCTTTGCGGCCAAAGTGCAAGCTTTCAACACCGGCTACGAGCGAGTGAAGGGCCTGCCTTTCGCCATTATCGGCAACTTGGACGCGGATATCTCCTTTGAAAGGGATCATTTCGAGTTTCTTCTTGGCAAATTCGCCCAGGATCCTACTCTCGGGGTAGCGGGTACAGTCTTCCGCGAGGAAGGCTACAGCTCCGAAACCGACAGTTTTGAGGGGAGAAAGCATGTTGCGGGGCAGTGCCAATTATTCCGGCGGCAGTGCTGGGAGGAAATCGGAGGCTATGTTCCACACCGGGCCGGGGGAATTGACTGGATCGCTGTGATCACCGCCCGCATGAAAGGTTGGAAAACCGAGTCGTTCCGTGAGAGGTCGTTCTTCCATCACCGGCAGCTGGGAACGGCCGAGCGGAGTGTCGTCTCTTCTTCGTTTTCTTATGGCGAAAAGGACTACTACATGGGCGGCCACCCTGTCTGGGAACTGTTCCGAGCTGCCTACCGAGCTGCGAAGCGACCCTATCTCATCTGCGGCTTTGCCCTGGGACTAGGCTATTGCTGGGGGTTCGTGCGCCGCACGCCTCGGCCAGTCTCGCGGGAGTTCATGAAATTTCACCGCAAGGAACAGATGGCCAAACTCAAGGCCATCCTCAAATCTCTCTTGCGATTCAAGCGGGTTGATAGCTTCAGCGTCGCGCGAAGCTGACGAGGCGTTGGCTGGTGACGTAACTCTATGTGCGGCATTTGCGGACAATACAATTTCGGAAATCTGGAGCCGGTCGACCGCCAGACCCTGGTGGCGATGACCCAGACCCTCCGCCATCGCGGGCCCGACGACGAGGGATACTACCTCGCCGGACCGCTCGGATTCGGATTTCGGAGGCTTTCCATCATCGACCTCGGGGGCGGCCATCAGCCCATGTCGGATAGCGAAGAATCCGTATGGGTGATTTTCAATGGCGAGATTTACAACTTCCCCGAACTGCGATCTGAACTGGAAGGGCACGGCCACGTTTTCCGCACGAACTCGGACACCGAAGTCATCATTCACGGGTACAAACAGTGGGGCGACGAGGTCCTGAATCACCTCAACGGCATGTTTGGCCTGGCCATCTGGGATGTGGCGAAGCGCCGCCTGGTTCTGGCTCGAGACCCATTCGGAATCAAGCTGCTTTATTACCTGATAGATGGCAATCGCTTGTATTTCGGCTCGGAGATGCGCGCCGTCTGCGCTGCCCTGCGAGAAAGGCATGAAATTGACGCCACCTCGTTGAATCTCTTCCTGCGCTACCGCTATACGCCCTCTCCGTACACAATACTCAAAGGTGTATCGAAGCTCGCTCCCGGGACCAAACTGACGGTCGAGAACGGAACTTGCCAGGTGGATCGGTGGTACAGATTCAAGCCCACCCCGTTCGCCCCGCCCAAGTCACCCGCGGAAGCTCTGGACGAATTGGCGACGCTCTATAAACAAGCCATTAAACGGCAGCTCATCAGCGATGTTCCGGTGGGCTTGCTTTTGAGCGGCGGCATCGACTCCGGATTGCTGCTTGCCTTGATGAATCTTAACGGGGGTGCGTGGCAAACTTACACGGTAGGGTACGGCGCGGCGTTTCCCGACGATGAACTGGCCGACGCCGCCGAGACCGCCCGCGTCCTGGGATCGAAGCACACGAGCGTCTTGCTTTCTCGATCGCTCTTTGAAAAGACGCTACCCAAGATTGTCGCCTGCCTGGAAGAACCCATCGCAACTTCTTCGATTGTGCCGATGTACTTCGTGTGTCAACGCGCCCACCAGAACGTGAAAGTAGCTCTAGTCGGGCAAGGGCCGGACGAACTGTTCGGCGGCTATACCCGCCACCTGGGCGTGCGCTACGGCTCCTATTGGGCACGGCTGCCGGCTTGGATGCGCACGGGCATCTCTTCAGCCGTGGCGCACCTGCCCAGAAACGAGGCCCTAAAGCGCGGCGTCTACTCTTTGGCGATCCCCGACCGCTTGCGCAGATATCAGCATGTTCTGTCGCTCCTGCCGGGCGACCAGGTTGACAAGCTTTTCCAGGAAGGCCTCCTGGCTCCAAACTCCGGCGACGCGATACTGGACTGCTGGGCGAGCATGACGGATCTCATGTCGGAGACGGACGAGCTCGGCGGCCTTCAGTTTCTCGAGGTGCGATCTACCCTCCCGGACGAACTCCTCATGTACGCGGACAAGCTCTCGATGGCTCACAGCCTGGAACTTCGCGTCCCGTTTGTCGACAAAGAGATAGTAGAATACGTGGAACGACTGCCGGCCGAGTTCAAAGTGAGGGGAGGCACCCGGAAATGGTTACACCGCCTGGCGTGCCGCGAGTTCCTTCCCAGTTCGATCCTGAGCCGGCCAAAACGCGGCTTCGCCACCAACGTAGTGGATGGCTGGTTCCGCAGCGCAATGGACAGCAAGATGACCGACACCTTCCTCGACGGAAGCTCCAGGATCTATCAGTACCTCAGCGCGCCCGCCGTTCGCGAACTTTACGAGCAGCACGCCGCCGGTCGTCAGGATAACCACAAAATTCTGTTTAGCCTCGCCCTGTTTGAGGAATGGCTTCGCGCCCACGAGGCGCCTGTGGCGACCTTAAGATAGCATTTCAGGGCTGCAGAGGATGGCGAGCGTCGAAGCTCGCCAGTGGCCAGACGAAAAGTGTGAGGCCGGAGTTATGCAGGAACAACTGATCAAAATCGAGGGTCGCACAACGACCTTAGCCGCGGAAAATGGTGAGTGGGCAACCCAGGCTCCGGAACTCTCCGTCATTGTCCCCACCTTCAACGAACGGGATAACGTGGCGGAGATCGTTCAGCGGCTTGAAGCAAGCCTGAGCGGAAACGCTTGGGAAGTAATCTTCGTGGATGACGATTCGCCCGACGGAACTGCCGCGCGGGCCCGCGAAATCGCTCGCACGGATCCCCGCGTGCGCTGCTTGCAACGTATCGGACGCCGCGGTCTTTCCTCCGCCTGTGTGGAAGGAATGCTGGCGAGCTCGGCGCCCTTCCTCGCTGTCATGGACGCCGATTGCCAGCATGACGAAACGGTATTGCCCCGCATGCTTGAAATCCTGAAAGCCGGGGACACCGACATTGTCGTCGGAAGCCGCTACATCGAGGGAGGCGGAATCGGAAGCTGGACGGCATCCCGGGCCAAAATGAGCCGGTTCGCGACCCGCCTGGGCCGAACAGTTATGAAGCAAGACCTCTCCGATCCCATGAGCGGCTTCTTTGCTTTGCGACGGGGCGTCCTGGAGCTCGCAGTGCGGGACCTTTCCAATATCGGATTCAAAATCCTCCTGGACCTGGTTGCTTCCAGTCCGGGGACGCTGCGACTCAAGGAAACGCCTTACACCTTTCGTAATCGCCACGCCGGCGAAAGCAAGTTGGATAGCCAGGCCATGTGGGGCTTTGTGATGTTGCTGGCGGACAAGCTCATAGGGCATATCGTGCCGGTGCGATTCGTGGCGTTTGCCATGGTGGGCGCGCTAGGAGTTTTCGTCCACTTCGCCATATTGTCGACCCTGTTTCAGCTGATGGCAGTCCCTTTCCATTTCAGCCAGGGAGCCGCCACCGTGTCTGCAATGGTATGCAATTTCGCACTGAACAACGCTTTGACCTACAGGGATATGCGTCTCAAGGGATGGCAATGGTTCAAGGGCCTTGGTTCCTTCTCGCTCTCCTGCTCTCTCGGCGCTCTTGCTAACGTCGGCATCGCGTCCTACCTGTTTCGGCGCGATACCTCTTGGGCCGTTGCCGCCCTCGCAGGCATCGCGGTAGGCGCGGTCTGGAACTACGCTGTGACAGCCTTCTACACTTGGAGCAAGGAAGGACGGGGGCCCCGCAATTAACCATTGGCGATGGCGTCGAGGGGAGTGAAAGGATGGCAGCAACTCAAATACGCGAGGTGTCCATAAGCTCGAAGGCGCCCATGCTTGTGGGCGAAAAACTCGCGGGCCGGTCCGTATCTCTCATCCTTTTCGCCGCGCTCCTCGTGAACGCCGCGATAGTCCTCGTGGGCCTGCCGAAGCTGAGCGGCCGCTTGACGCCGACTTACAATACGAACTGGGGGGACCTTTACGACCAGATAGCCTGGAATCTCGACCATGGGAACGGCTACCGTGTTGAGCCCGCCATGGGCAGCACCATGCTTCGGGAGCCAGGTTATCCGCTGCTACTCGCGGCAGTTTTTGAAGTGGGCGGCTACGGTCTCCTGCAGGCTCGTGCCATCTGCGTGCTGCTGGCCTTTGGGGCCGCGCTGTTGCTGCTGCGCCTCACCCGAAAGATCACCAGCAACGCAACGACCGCGCTGGCCGCGGCGCTCATCTTCCTCCTTTACCCCGGCATCCTGGTTGCTGAGGCGCACGCAGGCATAGAAATCCCTTCCATGTTCACCGTGCTGCTCTTCATACTCGCGTTTTACAGCGCAGTGGAGAAAGGAAGCCTGTGGCGGTATGCAGCTGCGGGCTTGCTGCTGGGGATGGCGGTTCTGATAAGGAACGAAGTCCTGTTGTTTCCGCTCTTCTTGTTCGTTTACCTCGTCTTTACCTCGAAGAACTCGAGCGAACGGGCGAAAGCCGTGTTGCGGATGGCAGTGCTCGGCCTCGGAACCGTGATTGTGATGTCCCCATGGATAATCCGCAATTACAGGCTGGTGCACAAGTTTGTGCCTGGCGCCACCGTCGCCGGGGTCGCGGCGCAGGAGGGGCTTTATAGCTGCGAAAACCCCAGCCTGCCATTCGCGGAGGCGGAGACGAGCGCCGGGTTCGAGCGGGATGAAATCGCGAGACAACTCGGGAAACCGTTCTTGGGCCCTTATTACCAACTCTTCTACACGCCGCAGGACGAAGTTGCGTTCAACCAGGTTCTACTCAGCCGAGTCTCGACCGAATATCGCAGCCATCCGGAAGTTCTGGCTGGATGCGCCATGAAGAACCTCTTCTTCAACTTCTGGTTTCTTGGCAAGAAGCGGCAATCAGTACTGCTGAATGTGCTGGTGCAGGCGCCGCTGCTCGGCCTGGCTCTCGCAGGCGTGGTGGTTTTGCGGAAGCGCGGCCTCTTGCACAAGGCGGGCATAATTCTGCTGTACATCCTCTACATCCCGATGGTCCACGCCCCAATCATCGCGCACGCGCGCCACAGTACGTTGATTGTTCCGTTCCTTGCAATTCTCGCCGCCGTTTCCCTGGTGGCGGCGTGGCGAGCGCTGAGAATCCGGAATGCCCCCGCTCGATTCGAGCAGTCGCCTGCCGCTGCACTCTGACCACTCTGCACGTGTATCTCATCAGTTAACACTGCTCTTAACCCGTGCCTCCACAAATAGCAACCGTAATCTTCGCCGTCGGCATCGCCGGACTCTTCTGGCTCGACCGTGACGACTCTGTGCGCCCCTCGAGGGCCCTCTGGCTGCCTGTAATCTGGCTGTGGAGTAACGGGTCAAGGCCCCCCTCCGGTTGGCTCGGGATCAACATGACCGAAATCGCCGGCCAACTTCCCCCTTCCAGCCCGATCGACCAGTTTCTTGCGGCGAGTTTGATCCTCCTTGGCGTCGCTGTTCTCTGCCGCCGCCGGGATTGGGGGGCTCTCCTAAGAGCTAGCTGGCCGATAGTAGTGTACTTTTCTTTTAGCCTGGCCAGCCTCGCCTTTTCCGATTATCCCGCCTGGGGCCTTAAGCGATGGGTCAGGGCTCTGGGCGACGTGATCATGGTCCTGATTGTAGTTACGGACGCTCAACCGGCCGCCGCTCTCAGGCGCCTCATCTCGCGCGTAGGATTCGTCCTGCTGCCCGCTTCCGTGCTTCTTATCAGGTACTACCCGCAACTTGGCCGCGGGTTTGATCCATTTGGAGGAGACGCGATAGTCAATACGGGAGTGACGACCAACAAGAACGTCCTGGGGCTCTTGACTTATCTCGTCACTTTGGGAACTTTATGGCAGGTCTTGGTTCTCTGGCGGGATAAGACGCAACCCAGTCGCACTCGACGCTTGGTGGCTCAGGGCGCCCTTCTCTGGTTTGGCATCTCCCTTTTGTTTACGGCGCACTCGGCCACGTCCGGAGCTTGCTTCGTCCTCGGAGCGGCATTGATGCTCGTCACCACTCTGCCGTTTTTCAGGGCCCGCACCGGCGTCGTGCACGCGCTGGTTCTCGCCATTTTAATAGGAGGCAGTCTCAGCCTGCTGTTCGGTGGCAACAGTGCAATCACGGGGGCAGTGGGAAGGAAGTCGGATTTCTCGGGACGTACAGAAGTCTGGGCGGTCGTGATTCCGATGGTGCCCAACCCGATTGTCGGCGCCGGCTTCGAAACCTTCTGGGTAGGACCGCGGGTCAGAGAAGTTTTCGTCACGCACGGCGGGTACACAATGACCAACGAGGCGCACAACGGTTATATCGAGGTATACCTGAACCTGGGCTGGATTGGTGTGGGCCTCATCGCTCTTATTCTTGGGCAAGGCTATCGCACGGCCGTCCGCGCCTTTCGTCGCGAGAGCGAACTCGGCGCTCTTCTTGTGGCTTACGTTGTCACCTTGATGCTTTATAACATCACCGAGGCGGGCTTTAGAATGTTGAGCCTGTCATTGTTTTTCCTGTTCCTATCGATTGTAAGCGCATGCCGCATCAACCGCCTCGCCAAAACCGCGCCGGAGTCGGATGGGGAATTCGACCGCCATCTCGCCAATAACTCAGATGTCCTCGAATTCGACGACTGGAAAGTAACGGGAGATCTACGCCCTGTCGAGTAGGGCGGCGCGTTGCGGCGCGCGGCTGCCCGGGCGCAGCACAGTTTTTCGCTCGCGGCAGGTATCTTCGCTGTACGGGTCGGCTGACTCATCGTTCTGGCAGGTATTCTTGCGTTGGCAGGATTTCGGTGTCGTGACGATGGGCGTCCGAACGGAGAATTCATGACTCGGTTACGCGTTTTGCTGCTGGGGCCGGACTGTGATCCGGAGCGTGTCAGCATTCCCTTTGTCACCTATTGCCATGCAGCAGCGCTCGCCCAACTCCATGATGTTACCTTGGTCGCACGATCGACGGTTGAAGACGCTCTGCGCCGCGCCAAGGCGCCGTTTCGCAGCATCGAGGTGGTTCGGATGCCGTGGCTCGAGCGCCTCTATGCCTGGAGCCTGCGACGGATCTTCAGATATAACTACACCAGCCAGGCGTTGACCGCTTTCGGCTACCCTTTTCATCTTGCCTTTGAATGGTGTGCCTGGCGGCAGTTGTGGCGCCGCGTTTTAGCGGGCGAGTTCGACGTCGCTCTGCGTATCGTACCGACGACAGCGGTATTACCGAGTCCGTTCGCTTTCTTCCTGCGCAACGGACCGATACCCTTCGTGATCGGGCCGATCAACGGCGGACTCCCTTATGTGCAGGGTTTCAGCCAGGCCAATAATGAGAAGCAATGGGTCTCCAGCTTAAGGAATCTGTATCGCTTCCTGCCGTTTGCCCGGTCTACCTATCGCAGCTCAGCAGCCATCATAGTCGCATCGTCCCAAACTTATGCGGAGTTTAGAGCGTATCACGACAAACTGTTTTTTGTCCCAGAGAACGGCGTGAGCCCTGGCCAGTGTTCCCAAAACGGTAGCGCTCCCAGGCAGGACTCTAAACTCCAGTTGATTTTCGTCGGGTACCTGATTCCCTGCAAAGCTTGTGATCTCGCGCTGCGCGCGGCTGCCCCCCTTTTGCGAAGCGAACTGGCCCACTTCACTGTCGTCGGCGATGGACCGGAGCGCAGCCGCCTCGAGCAGTTAGTTAGATCTCTTGGGATCGAAAAGGCTGTTTCCTTCTGTGGCTGGGTTAGCCGAGCGGAGGTGCTCACCCGCTTACAATCCGCAGATGTCCTGGTGTTTCCATCGGTTCGCGACTTTGGCGGAGGTGTAATATTTGAAGCTCTCGCGACTGGTGTTGTGCCTGTGGTCGCGGACTTCGGAGGGCCAGGAGATGTCGTTCATCCGGAAGTGGGATACAAGGTGCCCCTTACCAACGAAAGCGAATTTGTGTCACAGATGGAAAAAATCCTGACCGAGCTTTCGGGGAACCGCGAGCTTCTTAGTCGCTTAAGGCGGCAAGCCATTTCCTACGCGTGGGAACGCCTCACTTGGGATGCAAAGGCACAGACCACTACACGGGTCTTGAATTGGGCAGTGCGGCGGGGTCCGAAACCGGATCTCCCGCCGCCAAAGATGTTGTACTCGAACTAGCTGCCCTTGAGCACAGGGTCGGCCGGTCGCGAGACAAGGCCGCCCAGCCTGACGCGGGCCAGGAGCCCAGAAGCGACGATGAACAATCCCGGCAGCGCCCCGCGTTCCCACCTTCACGGTAGATCAGTGACCAACCGCCTTGACGTTTGTGGGAGGGACAAGCGGATCGGAAGACCCACCCGTGAGCGGGTGTGGGTAGGTGTAAGGCGTATAATACGCTTTCCACGTGTTCGTCGGGTTGCAGACGTAAAGCGTGCTCTGGTCGGTGGCCCAGAAGCCAACGCCGGGGGTGTTCCCGCCCGGACCCGCAGTGCAGCTGGACGAGATCTGCGAATAGGTCCCCTGACCAATTCCCTTTGCTCCGCTGAAGCTGCCGGATTCCCCGTAGGTGCCAAATTGCTGGTAGACATCCCTATTGTCGGTTACTAATGCGCCGGTTAAATTCCCCCATATTTTTCCTGCGCCCGTAAGGTTGTAGGTATTGTCCCAGATATATATCGGGTCAATGGCTTCCCTAGGCCACGCCTGGCCTCCGAGAACGGAGTTGACAATATTTGGGAAGGCGGTTCCCGTGATGAGATCGCCTGCGCCGCGCCCCGGTTGGTCGAGACATGCGTACCCGCTGCTGTCCGTGTTCTGGTCCCATGAACTCACTGAGCCTGTCTGGGCAGTGCCGCAGTATCCCCAGCCATTCGGAGGGGCAGGCTCCGAATATGTCCCATTGCTGTCCCGAAGATCGCCAGTCAAAACAACATTCGTGTTGTTGGATACGGTGTTTCCCCAAACCAGTACCGTCCCGGAGTTAACGGCAACGGCGGCATTGCTGGGACCGCTATCGGGATAAGTAAAGGTATTGCCGTAGATTTCACCTGCGCGGCAACCCCGGCCCTGGCTGCCAGCGGTGCCATGCCACGCAAGGGCAGCGTCCACAATAGTGGAATACCTGATCACAAATCGCCCGCCGTCCTCGCAGTCGGTGACGTAATCCCCATAATGGAAGTAGCTGTCCTCTGCATAAAAGAACTGGCTCGTTCCCCAATGGGAGGCGTCCGCAAAAGACGCATCGCCAAGACCGTCGTTATTTGCTCCTTTCCAAGACGACCCGTTCTGAAACTCGAAGAAGAAAAATAGCAGACCTGCTTGCGCCTGAAAGAAATCGTGGTCGGCTACGCCCGTAACGTTTCCCACCGTCGCCACAAAAGAGTCGCCGTGGGTGCCGTAGAAGTGGCAATGGTCGATGCGTACAGCGGATGAATTACCGGAAACCCCCACGACGCCGTTGTTGTTAACGTAAGATGACCCATTCTGTTGAATAAATATCCCGGTAAGTCGGTACGATTTCCCTGCGGCGGTGTTGTTGAAATTGAACGTCGGGCTGTTGGACGCGGCGTGGTCTATGTTGTCGATGATGACCGTACTATCGGAACCTGCGGTAGAGGCCCCTCCGGTCGTCGCGTACTGCGCCCCCGCGCCTTGGATTGTTAACGAGTTGGTAGCATTTATCGTAATGCCGGTGTTGCCAGTCCAGGTGCAGGTGCCACTAGGAATCGAGATGATATCCCCGTCAGCGGCCTTGGCTTGCTCTGCCGCGACGGCTGCCGACACATCGCTCTCGTTGCAGGACGCCGCCGTGTAGGTGCCCTGCGCGCGCAATCCAGTGGCTAATACTGCGCCGATAATAAGATAAAATAAGGCCAATTTCGTAGTGCTTGTCATTAATCCTGTTCCTCCTTATGAAATGCAAGACTTGCTGTCCCGGAGGGTCTCCGGGGGGTGCGCTTCTTCGCTCCCAGACGGACGATCGTCGTTTCCGTTGGTCGACCGGCCTGCGCGTAACCGACCATGGAGTATCCGACTAGTAAGACGGGCCGTCAATGGTACTTAGGTACGCCAAGACGCGAATACGGGGGGCTCACCCCTGTGAAAGGTGTACCGCAAACCGCAACGATCCCCTTGATTAATGCCACACTCGGCATCATATTTGCAACTGCCCATTGTACCAGACACGGACTCCAGAGGCCAAATGAAACAACGAATTCCGCGGCGCATCATTCAGACCGCAAAAAACGCGCATCTCCCGCTACTCAACCGGGCTGCGACGTCGAGCCTAAAGCTGCTGAACCCGGACTATGAATACCTGTTCTTTGACGACGAGCAGGTAGAAGGATTTTTCAGTCGAGAATTCCCCCAGTACCGCAGTGTCATTGATTCGTTTCAGTATCCCATTCAACGATTCGATTTCTTTCGGTATCTCGCGGTCTACCGATATGGCGGGTTCTACTTCGACGTCGATGTGTTGCTGGCCAGTGAGCTTTCACCCCTCCTGGAGCTTGGCTGCGTCTTCCCGTTTGAGGCACTCACTGTCAGCCGTTTCTTGAGGGATGATCTCGGTATGGATTGGCTGGTTGGGAACTACGCCTTCGGAGCCGCGCCGGGTCACCCATTTCTCAAGGCAATAATTGAAAACTGCGTCAGAGCCCAGCGAGATCCCAGCTGGGTCAAGCCCATGATGCGTGGCTCTCCCCCCTTCCTTGAGGACGAGTTCTTTATATTAAACGCGACTGGCCCGGGCCTGGTTTCACGCACCTTAGCCGAGAACGGAGATTTGGCCAATACGCTGACAATTCTTTTCCCCGACGACATCTGCGATGTTGGCAATTGGAGCCGGTTCGGCACTTACGGCATTCACCTGGCGGACAGTTCCTGGCGACCGCGCCGGACTTTCTTACATGACAAGTTTTCAGGTTACTGCTGGCGTTGGATCCAACGGAGGCGCATAAAAGGCGCCCGCAGGCTCGGGAAAACGCGGTACCATCCCGTTGCGAGTCCCGTTGAGCCGCGAGCAGAGCGAGCCCGGCCCAATTCGAGGGAACCGCTGGTTTCAATTCTTGTCCCCGCGTATAACGCCGAGCAATGGTTCGCGGACACGATCCACTCAGCGATAGACCAGACGTGGAAACGGAAAGAGATCATCGTCGTTGATGACGGCTCCTCCGATCGAACGCTGGCCGTGGCGCGCCAGTACCAATCAGAATCCGTGTGCATTGTAAAGCAAGAGCACCGGGGTGCAGCAGCTACTCGAAACCATGCTTTACAACTCAGCCAAGGCGACTACATCCAGTACCTGGACGCCGACGATATTCTGGCCCCCGATAAGATCGAGCGGCAACTTGCGATTCTCCGAGAGGGCGAGAGCAAACGAATCCTTCCTTCCGCGGCCTGGGCATCCTTCTATTATCGGACCAGCGGCGCCCGCTTTGATCGAAGCCCTCTGTGGGAAGATCTCTCCCCCGTCGAGTGGCTCTTGAGGAAGATGAGCGAAAACCTGGGCATGCAAACGGCAACCTGGTTGACCAGCCGGGAACTGAGTGAAGCGTCAGGGCTTTGGGACACGCGCCTCTGGTATGATGACGACGGCGAGTATTTTTGCCGTGTGCTTTCGGCTTCCCAAGGCACCCGCTTCGTACCGGATGCGAAGGTCTTTTACAGAGTTACGCCGTGGAACCGGCTGAGCTACATTGGGTCGTCGGCAGAGAAAAGAAAGGCGCTACTCCTCTCAATGAAGCTGCACATTCAATATCTCCTTGCCCTTGAGAATAGCGAACGTACGCGAAGCGCGTGCGTGGCGTACTTGCAAAATTGGTGCCCCGTTTTTTTTCCGGACCAGTTCGATTTTCTGGCGGAGTTGCAAGCCTTGGCCGCGCAACTTGGAGGCCGGCTCGCGACGCCCCGCTTGCCATGGAAATACGCCTGGATGAAGCCGGTGTTCGGGGAAAAAACCGCGAACTGGGCGCGAAGGATGCTTCCGCACCTCAAGGAATTTTGCCTCAGGCAATGGGACAAGGCAATATTTGAGTTGGAAGCTGGCGAAAAGGCCGTCGGCAGGGTGACTTTGCTGGAGGAGTTGTTCGGGGCGGGCAAGAAGGGAGATTAAGTGGGAACCGCGACTCAACAACTGGATAAGATCAGGGCGATCTGGCAAGAACACCTCGAGGTGGCGAAGGCTCTCCCGGGGCTCGCCGCGGCCGTTTCAGACGCCGTGGATATCATCTTCGATTCCCTGGCTGCCGGTGGCCAGCTTTTCACGGCGGGAAACGGCGGATCGGCAGCCGATGCCCAACACATCGCTGCGGAGCTTACGGGCCGCTTCCTGCGAGATCGGCGGCCATTGCGAGCCATGGCGCTGCACGCTAACACTTCAGCTCTCACCGCAATCGGAAACGATTTCGGCTACGATCAAGTTTTTTCCCGCGAACTCTCCGCCCATTCCCGGCCAGGCGACGTGTTGCTGGCCCTCTCGACGAGCGGCAACAGCCCGAACATCCTGCGCGCGATTCAGGCGGCGCGCCAGGACAAGGTCAAAGTTATCGGGCTCACGGGTGGTTCGGGAGGAGAGATGCGAACGGCGTGCGACCTTTGTCTTTGCGTCCCTTCCCAGTCAACACCACGAATCCAGGAAATGCACATCATGATCTACCACGCCATCTGCGAACTGCTGGAAGAGAGGCTCATCGAGGCATGACGGAGAATCCTGAAAATGTCGGCGCTGCGCAGCCTGGAGGTGAGACGCGGGAGATCGCCTTCGATTGCCGCTTCTTCCTCGGCGATCGCCCCTGCGTTTGGCACAAAGCCGCCGGCGCGCTTTGCACCTGCGACCACTATCAACAAACCGACCAGCGCCTTCTGATCGTCAAGCTGGACGCCATGGGCGATGTGTTGCGGACCACGGCGTTGCTTCCAGCGTTGGCGGAAGCGCACCCGGGAACTGCCATTACCTGGATTACCCGGCGGGAGTCGCGTCCGCTGCTTGTGCGCAACCCGTATATTACCGAGATCCTTGATTACGGAGAAGACGCTCTGTTGCAACTGCAGGTGCGGGACTTCGATCGCGTCATCAATCTGGACGCAGGCAAGGCGAGCACCGCGCTGGCCAGCATGGCGAAGGCCAAGCAAAAGGACGGATTTGTTCTCGACCCACGAGGCTCGACGCAGCCGACCAATGCCGCGGCGCGCAAATGGCTTGAAATGGGTCTTTTCGACGACCTCAAGCGTCAGGGCACTCGCACCTATCAGGACATCATGCTGGAAATCATCGGCCTCTCCGGGGCGCCGCACCGCTATGTGTTCGAGTTGAGCGAGGAGGAGCGGGCTAAGGGGCGCACACACCTCGAGCGCTTGGGCGTTGATTTCTCGCGCCCCGTCATCGGCCTGAATACCGGGGCTGGGCACCGTTGGCAACTCAAGCAGTGGCGGGAGGAGGGCTACCTGGAGCTGGTCGAGCGTTTGGCGGGCCGGCACGACACGCAGTTTGTGCTTCTAGGCGGCCCGGAGGAACACGAGAGACATCGGCGGTTGGTTTCGCGGTCTCGCATCCCTCTGATCGATGGCGGCTGCGATAACCCCGTGCGTCCCTTCGCCGCAATCGTTTCCGCCTGCACCCTGGTGGTGGCCGGAGATACCTTGGCAATGCATCTGTCACTGGCTCTGGGCCGGCGGACGGTGGTGCTGTTTGGCCCGACCAGCGCTGCCGAAATTGAGATGTACGGGCTTGGCGAAAAAGTCGTGCCGGAGATGGATTGCCTCGTTTGCTATAAGCCCACCTGCGACTTCGTACCCAATTGCATGGACCTGATCACCACCGACATGGTTGAAGCTGCTCTCGAGCGCCAATTGTCGGCGGCCGCATATGCTCAACAGGATGCGCAGAATGTCCGACGCTAACTATCGCCCGGCGGCCGTGGACTACGAACCTAAAATCGAATACCCACAACCCTCTGTCGCCCTGCTTACCGGGGGTAGCGACAGGCCCTACGCGTACGGCCTGTCAACCTCACTTGTGTCCAAGGGCATAGCTTTAGACTTCATCGGGAGCGACGATCTCGATTTCCCCGAATTCCGCCACCAGCCCCAAGTGAGCTTCTTCAACCTGCACGGAGATCTGCGGCCAGGCGCCAGCTTCGCGAAAAAGCTCAGCCGGCTCCTGGCGTGCTATGGCGGCCTGATCCACTACGCCGCCACCGCCAAACCGAGAATATTTCACATCCTTTGGAACAACAGGCTCGAATGGATCGATCGAACCTTGCTGTTGCTTTACTATCGGTCCCTGGGGAAAAGAATTGTCCTCACCGCACACAATGTGAATCAAGCACGGCGCGACCACAGCGATACGCGCCTTAACCGTGCTACGCTGCGCATCCAATACCGGCTTGCGGACCATATCTTCGTGCATACGGAGAAGATGAAGCTCGAACTTATCGAAGACTTTGGCGTGTCCCCCGACCGCATCACTGTGATCCCTTTTGGAATTAACAACTCCGTTCCGGACACAGGTCTTACACCTGCCGAGGCCAAACGGCGACTGGGACTACAGAATGGCAAAAAGGCACTTCTTTTTTACGGCAGGATCCGGCCTTCCAAGGGGCTCGAATACCTGGTTTCCGCCTTTCGCGAACATCTGACCGGGGCTGACGAC
>Ga0187852_1000716_pt1 | contig 35198 bp, 30 predicted proteins | sample June2016WEW_6_40_FD_134511 | JGI IMG/M metagenome (GOLD analysis project Ga0187852, IMG submission 134511) | Peatland microbial communities from SPRUCE experiment site at the Marcell Experimental Forest, Minnesota, USA - June2016WEW_6_40 | ecosystem: Environmental > Terrestrial > Soil > Wetlands...
AAGCACCCAGAGGGACGAGCCATCGCCAGGAACGATCGACTTTTTGCCGCGCCTCATGCGATCGACCGCGGTGTACGGAATCTCCCAGTTATTGACCGCGAGAACGAATTGCGTGTCTCCGTAAGTGTGCGAGGGACGCACGACGGTGAAGGGAAAACCCGTTTCGCGGTACTCCTTCATCAACCGCTCTTCACAGGCAATCTTGTCGCGCGAGTATTGCCAAAAGGGGTTGGCGAGCGGCGTCGATTCGGTGATTAGGTATTGACTGACCGGTTTTTGATATGCGCTGGCCGAGCTGATGAAGATGTATTGATCGGTGCGGTCGCGGAAGAGGCGGATGTCGCGCTCCACCTGGGCGGGAGTGAAAGCGATCCAGTCGACCACCGCGTCGAACTTGCGGCCGCCAAGAGCTTGCGCAACCGCCGCCTCGTCGGCAATATCGGCGGCGATGGTGCGCACGGAATCGGGAATGCTTGCGAGCCGTTGACCGCGCCGCAGCAGGGTCAGCTCGATGCCGCGTTCCGCCGCCAATGCCGTGCAAGCGGTGCTGATATTTCCGGTGCCGCCAATAAAAAGAACTCTCATCTCTCCTCCACAAGTCGAGAAAAACCAGATTACAGCTTCACCGGCCTTTCTTGCATTGGGAGGGCCGCGAAAGTCGCGACAAATTCCGTGCCGCACAAGAGCCGACGAAATTTGACACTACGTCCTGCATTTGCGAGACTCAAAGTTGCTGCCTGCTCGGGCGCAACCCGCCAGAGCGCTCTCTTGTGCCGAAGTGGCGGAATTGGCAGACGCGCGTGGTTCAGGTCCACGTACTCGCAAGGGTGTGGGGGTTCGAGTCCCTTCTTCGGCACCAAAGATTATTCTAAATCGTCAAAAAAGATAATACTATTCGAATCAGCATCTTACATCCAGATCCGATTGTTTCCGCTGTCCAGCCGAATATGCCCAAATTAGGCTCTCGTGGCCGTTTTGCATTACCAACAGCAAAATACATTACAAAATCTTTAGTCGTCCGTAGAGGTCGGCATGTTGAATCCAATCGGGGTACGGACTTCGGGTGGTACTACCGTGTGAATCAGAAACGAGAAGTTAACCGAGTTCATGTGTCCCGTGATGTGTACCTGACAATTGTCGGCATTGATGCAGTGCAGCGCGACGACATTGTGGCTGGGCATACTGATTTCCAAGACACGCATTTTCTCGTGTCCGTGCCAGCAATACATCAGCAGTTCCTGATCCTCGTGGAGGCTTTCTTCTAGTCGTTTTGCATGAGCCTTTAACCCTTCCATGAACTCAGAAGCCTGACGTTGTTCATAGGGCACGGGCATCAACCTTGGCGAATTCGGAGTAATATAGTCAATCCCCCCCGGAAGGAAATTGACCCGTTCGAGAGCGGTCTCCCTAGCAAGGCGAGACAGTCTTTCGGAGTCTTCTAGTTCGGTAATGAACTTCGATCTTTCTTGCCTTTCGAGTTCACTTTCCAAATTCATTCCGGGTATGCTTTCGAGTTCACGTCTCAACCTCTCACCGTGCAGATTTTCAAACTCATCTTTCAAAGCCATTCTTGCCCCTCGTCTGCTCCTCACTATACGCGAAGTATGCAGAGGCCATCATTCCGCAACGTTGCCCGTTTGCCCGCCATTGACCTTGCCGCTCCGACGCCGTTGCAGGCTTCAATTTTGATCGAGATGCTAAGCTCATTTGGAAAAGATGCGTATCGGAATCGATCTCGGCGGAACCAAGATTGAGGCTTTGGCCCTGGGCGCGGATGGCCGGGAACTGGGCAGGATCCGGGTGGCGACGCCGCGCGATCAATACGCTGAGACATTGCAGACCATCGCCCGACTGGTGCGTACGCTGGAGACAGATCTGGGGGACGAAGGCACGGTGGGAGTCGGCATCCCAGGAACGGTGATGCGGCCGTCGGGACTGGTAAAGAACGCCAATTCGATATGGATCAACGGGCAGCCACTGGAGCGCGACCTCTCGGCCGTCCTGGCCAGAGAAGTGCGCTGTGAAAACGATGCCAACTGTCTGGCGCTTTCCGAGGCTGCCGACGGAAGCGGTGCAGGATATCGTGTGGTATTCGCGGCCATTCTCGGGACCGGATGCGGCGGAGGACTTGCGATTGAGGGGCGCGTGCACGAGGGCCGGCACAGTGTAGCCGGCGAATGGGGCCATAACAGTCTTCCCTGGCCGCGCAGCGACGAAGTTCCGGGGCCGGCATGCTACTGCGGAAAATCCGGATGCATCGAAACCTGGATTTCAGGCACGGCTCTGGGCAAGGACTACGAGCGCCACACCGGGACGGCGCTTTCGGGCAAGGAGGTTGCGGAGGCCGCCGAGCGCGGTGATGCGCAGGCCGAGGCCGCCATCGGGAGACTCGAGGATCGCATCGCGCGAGGCTTTGCGTCGCTTGTCAACGTCATCGATCCCGATGTGATCGTGGTCGGCGGCGGATTGTCCCGGCTCGGCAGCATCTACCGCAATGTTCCGCCGCTTTTGGAAAACTACGGCTTCGGTGGTGGAATCCATACCCCGATCGTCCCGGCCCGGCACGGAGACTCAAGCGGCGTCCGCGGAGCAGCCTGGCTCTGGCCTGACAAAAACTGATTCCGCTTTGACGCAGGGCGCAATCCCAAGACTAAAACTCAGCAGCTGACGATCTTGGGCGAGTCGATGCCGCGGGTGGCGTTGCGGGTGTCGATCACCAGTTGCGCTTCGCGGACGATCTGGGCGTAGTCGTAGCTGGAGTGGTCGGTGACGATCAGGACGGCGTCGTACTGGCCGAGGTTTTCGAGCGGCGTGGGCACGCAGATGATCACCGCATCTATCTCGGCAATCCCGGCGTAGTCGGCCGTGACGCGGAATCCCGCCTTTTGCGCTTCCACGATGGCTTCAGGCAGAATGCGCACGATGTAAGAACCGGCCCGCGTTAAGCGTGGCCACTTTATCGGCCGCGATGTCGAAGCCGGTGACGCGGAAGCGCTCGACCGAAAACAACAAGGCCAGCGGCAATCCCACATAGCCCATGCTCACGATCCCAATGCGGGCCTGGCGGGTTTTCAGTTTGTGCCTGAGTTCGGAGAGCGGAACCAGGGCGGCATTCTTCATGCCGTCGATAGTACGGCCTCCATGCAAGAACACAAGTGAGCGCCAATCGGTTCCTGCGCCGGGGGACAAATCCGCGCCGACGCTCATTGGCGCGTAAGGGGCTAACGATCAGGAGGCTGCCGATTCGGGCTTGATTGCAAGGCGCATGAGATCGAAGACCGGCAACCCGCTTTTATTCAGCAAGGCGCAGGATGCGGCATCTGCTTTCTGTGCGACCACCAGCATATCGGAAGAAGCAATCAGCCGATCGATGCTTTTCACCAGCAATCTGCCAATGTGGGGAAGAGCGGAGACCACGAAATTCAGATTGCTGCCATAGATTTCATCCAACTGAATGTGCGGATCGTAGACGTGCACTTCTCTGCCTTTGCCAATTAGGTATTCAATAAGGGCGATCACCGGGCTTTCGCGCAAATCGTCGGTGCCTTCCTTGAAGGCCAGGCCGAAGATGCCGATGCGCCGGCCGGGAGAATCGATGACCTGATGTATGCCGCGCCAGAGGTGCTCCTGGTTCGAGGCCAGTATCGACTCCAGCAAAGGCAGCTTCAGGTCGAGCCGGGAAGCGCGATAAGTCAGAGCCCGCAGGTCCTTGGGAAGGCACGATCCACCGAAGGCAAAACCCGGCTTGAGATACGCGGCGGACACATTCAGCTTCTTGTCCTGGCAAAGCGTGGCCATGACCTGCTCCGGGTCGACGCCGAGGCTCGAAGCCAGAGAGCCGATTTCGTTCGCGAACCCGATCTTGACCGCGTGAAACGCATTGCAGGCGTACTTGATCATCTCCGCCGTGCGCAGGGAAACAATCGACACCTCGCCGGGCAGTCCTTGGTACAAAGCGGCGACCCCGCGCGCGGCCGCATCCGAGCTGCCGCCGACGACCAGCAGCGATGGCTCCATGAAGTCCTTTACCGCCGTGCCTTCGCGCAGGAACTCGGGATTGGCAACGATGCTTACCTCTGGATGTTGAGCAAAGAAGGCTTCAAGAAGGGCTTCGCAGGATCCGGGAAAGACTGTGCTGCGAACGGTGACGATGAGCGGTTTGGAGCGTGGGCCAAGAAGCGCAGCGATTTCGCCCGAGGCCCGGTGCATATGGCTCAGGTCGATGTTGCCGTTGGCCTGCGACGGAGTGCCGATGCAAAGCAGGACGATATCGGCGGCGTCCAGGCGCTCCGCGGTGAGCGTGCCGGCTTCGAGTCTTCCCTCTGCGACATTTTTCTCGATCAGTTTCTCCAGGCCGGCTTCAAAAAAAGGCGACTTGGCCTTCTCGACGGAATGGACTTTATTGATGTCGCGATCCACGCCGTACACGTTGTGTCCGAGCTCCGCAAGGCCGGCTGCGCTCACGCAACCGACATATCCCAGGCCCATCACGATGACATTCTGCTTGCGCATTTCGTTGCTCGATCCTATTGCACTCGGGGTGAGTTTATCATGGAGCCATGGTTTCGAATCGCATCGACGGTTCCGCCAATCCTGTGGTCGTAGAGCAATGGCCTCATCCATGAAAATTCTCTGGGTAAGTCCATTTTTCCTGCATCCTACTGATCGCGGCGCCCAGATTCGCACCCTCGGCATTTTGCGTGAACTGCACAAACGGCATGAGGTTCACTTCGCGGCGTTGAACGACCCGCGCAATCTCGAGGGTCCGGCGCGCAGCTCCGAGTACTCCAGCCGGCACATTTTTGAGGAGCACTCAGCGCCGGGGCGAAGGTCTTTGGCGATCGTTCCGCAATTGCTGAAGAGTATTGCGGACCCCATGCCGCTGGCGGTGTCGCGCTACGCCTCGGCCGGCCTGAGGCGCAAGATCGATGCGCTGATCGCTCAAGAACATTACGACTCCATTGTGTGCGATTTTCTGGCCGCGGCGCCAAGTTTCACAAGCGTGGCGGATTGCTTCCTCTTCCAGCACAATGTCGAGACCACGATCTTCCAACGCCACGTGGAGCAGAGCCGTTCCTTGCGGCAGAAGACGTTTTTCAAGATGCAGGCCGCGAAGATGGAGGCCTATGAGAGGAAAATCTGCCGGTCAGTCAAACACGTGATTGCCGTTTCCGAGATCGATGCCGCGAGAATCCGGGAAATGTTCGGCGTCGACAAAGTCAGCAGCGTTCGCACCGGAGTCGATATCGATTACTTCGCGCGCCGGGGCGAGGTTGCTCCGGTTGGCGATATGGTCTTTTGCGGTTCCATGGATTGGCTGCCCAACGTGGACGCGGTGGTTTACTTCCTCGCGGAGATTCTGCCCTTGATTCGCAAAAAGCTGCCTGCTGCGACGTTCACCATCGCCGGCCGCTCGCCCGATCCCAAGGTATTAAAAGCTGTGGAGGGCGTGGAAGGAGTCTGCGTTACCGGCAGGGTCGAGGACATACGACCTTATCTCTGGGGCGCGAGAATCTCCGTAGTGCCGTTACGCATTGGCGGAGGAACGCGGTTAAAGATCTATGAGTGTATGGCAGCAGGCGTCCCTGTGGTATCAACCAGCGTGGGCGCGGAGGGTTTGCATTACAACAACGGCGAGGACATCGCACTGGCAGACGATGCCGCCGGTTTTGCCGATGCCTGCATTCATTTGCTCTCCGACGATGCGGTGCAATCCTCTCTGGCGCGTCATGCTCGAGAGCGCGCAGTCAGAGAGTTGTCGTGGGAGGCCGTCAGTCGCGAATTCGAGGCCATCCTCGATCGTAACTGTGTGGATTCCAATGAGGCGATGGTGAAAGTGCAACGATGAGAGTCGTCGTCGTCACCCGGTATTTTCCGAGTTCGGGCGAGCCCGCGCAGGGTCGGTCGCTCTACGAGACCCTGCGCATTGTCAGTCGCAGCGCCGAGGTGCGGGTTTTCTATCCCAATGCCGCCTATCCCAGGTTTTTGCAGCCGCGTAGCAGGAGCTACGGCAAGCTCGACCCTGCCTTTCGCCCACCCGGCGTGAGCGTAAGCTATTTCAACTATCCCGCACTGCCCCTGATCTCACGGCCCTTGAACGGCTGGATGGCCGCGCGAACCCTGCTGCCCCAGGTTCGCGCCTTTGCGCCCGATCTGGTCTTCGGCTGTTTTCTTTACCCGGAGGGTTATGCCGCGCTCAGGATCGCAAGATCGCTCGGCGTGCCGGCGGCGGTGATGAGCATCGGCTCCGACCTGAACCGCATCGGCGGCTCGCTTTCGGCCCGACACACCCGGACGGTTCTGCGCGAGGCGGATGCGATTGTCACGGTTTGCGAGGACCTGCGCAGGGCGGCCGTGGCCGAGGGCGCCCCGGCCGCTAAGACCAGGGCGATTCTCAATGGCTGCGATATCGAGGCCTTCCGGCCGGGGGATCGAAGCCAGGCGCGAGAGCGGCTGGGAATCGATCCATCCTGTGAGGCGGTGGTCTACGTGGGGCGCATGGACCTGAATAAGGGGCTGCATGAGCTCGTCGAGGCTGTGGCGGCGCTGCACGTCAACCGGCCACGCCTGCATTGCTACCTTGTGGGCCGCGGCCCGGATCGAAGCACCATCGAAGATGCGATTCGCGCGTACGAGGCTAGCGGGTTTATGCACATCGTTCCGGGTTGCGCCTTCGAAGAGGTCGCAGCCTGGATGACCGCTGCCGACGTGGTCACTTTGCCGAGCCACATGGAAGGCTGCCCCAACGTCATTCTGGAGGCGTTGGCTTGCGGCCGTCCGGTTGTGGCGACCAACATCGGTGGAATCCCTGAGATTCTGAATGACTCTTGCGGGCGTCTTGTGCCTCCGCGCGAACCATCACAGCTGGCCGAGGCGCTAGCTTCCGTGCTCGATGCTCGGTGGGACCCACAACTCATTTGCGCCCATGGGAGCCGCAGTTGGAGCGTTCCGGCCGCGGAGCTCATGGAAGTCTTCGAAGCGCTGATCGGAAAGCCGCAGGAGGGTTCTCATGCCTGCTAGCCAGCCTCGCCACTTCCAGCAGGCCGGCGCTCGGTTGCGCCGCATAGCACGCGTCATGGAGAGAGTCCTGGCGCTGTTTGGGCTACTGATTCTACTGGTGGTGGCCACTCCTCTGGTCTCCTGGTGGGCCAGACTCTACGCCGGCCCTATCGATCAGCCGAAAGGCGATGTCCTGATTGTGCTCAGCGCCGCAAATGACGAGAACGGCGGTATCTCCTATTCCTCCTATTGGCGCGCTCGCCAGGCGGTCTATGCCTGGCAAACGGGAGGCTTCAGCAGGATCGTCATCAGCGGCGGTGGAGGCCCCGGCCTCTTCAACTATCTGCTGGCCAATGGCGTGCCTCCGAGCGCCATGATCGCCGAGTGGCGCTCCGAAAGCACCCGCGAAAGCGGCATCAACGTTGCGCGCCTGCTTCGGAACCTGCCAGGCAAGCGAGTTCTGCTGACTAGCGATTTTCATATGTACCGGGCCATCCGGGTCTTTCGCAAAGCGGGGGTCGACGCCGCTCCCATGGCAGTCCCGGATGTTGTCCACAGCACTCAGGGCTGGCCGGGCCGGTTCGGGGCGTGCTGGGCCATGGCCGTCGAGTCGGCCAAAATCGTGGACTATAGACTTCGCGGCTGGATTTAGAGCGGTTCCAGAATTCTCGTGCCCCGCATAGTTCGGTAAGAGGTGGCGTTTACTTCCGCCCCAGAAAGCAAGGAGCCGCTTTCCGGGGCCCCCGGTTGAGGAAAACGCCACTTGGCGTCCATGCTCCTGGGTACAGCAATTCTGGAACCGCTGTAGCCGAAGCGATCTCCGCCGGAACCTCCCTGGCGGTGCCGAGGAGGCTTGCGTCGCGGCATACAGTCAACCCAACACCGCGCTCGATTCGCCTTCACTCTGCGTCTTGGGTGTTTCGTATGCGGGTTCTTCTATCCTGTCCGAGTCCCCGGCCAGCGGTGCGGTGTCTGCGAGCCTCGCCCCGAAGTCCTTGCCCGGCAACGATTCGATATGGAACTCCTGCAGCTTGTAAAGCAGAGATCGATAGCTGATTTGCAGCCATTTGGCGGTCTTCGAGCGATTCCACCCGTTGGCTTGCAGAACGCGCACAATGATCTCGCGCTCGAGATCCTGCGTGGCCGTGCGGGTTATCACTTTCAGCGAGATGGGGTTGGTCAGGTCGATTTCCGTAGTCAGCCGCGCCTGCGCTGCCGGAACCATCTCCGAAACCAGCGCGTCCTCGCTGCCGATCAGCACATAGTTACGAACCATGTTCTCCAGTTCGCGGATGTTTCCCGGCCACGCGTAGCGCTCCATGGTGCGGATCATCTCCCGGGAGAGCGGCTTAGGGGTTTGCCGCAGCGCCTTCGAATGCAGCTCGAAGAAGTATCCAGCGAGCATTGGCAGGTCGACGATGCGCTGGCGCAGGGGCGGCAATTCAATGGTGACGGCGTTGATGCGAAAGAAAAAGTCCAGCCGGAAGCTGCCGTCGTTAATGCGCTCGCGCAGGTTGCCGCGGGCTGCGCTGACCAGCCGGGTGTCCACTTGCCTGGAATCCTGCGCCCCGACGCGCGCAAACTTCCCATCCTGAAGAAGCTGGAGCAACTTAGCCTGTACCGATATGTCCAGACTGCCCACCTCGTCCAGGAAAAGGGTCCCCTCGTGCGCCAGCTCAACTCGCCCGCGCTTGGTGGCATGAGCCCCGGTAAACGCCCCCTTTTCGTAGCCAAAGAGCTCCGACTCGATGAGCGGAAGCGGTATAGCAGGGCACGTCACTTTGACCCATGGGGCGTTGGAGCGCCGGGAGAAGGCATGCACCATCTTGGCCAGGATCTCCTTGCCCGTGCCGCTCTCTCCTTGAATCAAAACCGGAACATCGGTGCCTGCAACCCGCTGCAGCTTCTCGTAGGCAGCAGCCATCTTGGCTGACCGTCCAAAGAACACCTCGAGCGGAGGCAGTTCTCGAAGATCGACGGTTTCGTTCTGTGATGCCAAGGGCATTTTTTTGTTGTGACTCCGTGAAACGAATAGACCGGGAGTTTCACTACTTCAGTGCAATCTTTATGCCGAAGTGTGAGAATTCACACGTAGGCACTAAATCCCACAAAGGTAACCATGTCACGTCGCAAAAGTACTCAAAACATGCTCACTTTTGGGCCATAACGCGTGTTTTGCGATCTGCACGGAACAACTGGGGTAAGGGTAACCATTACCTTCAGTACGATTTTATGAAAAAGATTGCGCAAAAAGTGAACGAAATGCCACATAGGGTGGTACGATTTTCTCACCCCCAAGTGTTCAAGCTCTAGGGTACATTTCGGAGAGGTTGCAAAGAAGTTCAAGGTCGGTACGGTAAATCTTTTCCAGATGGGGCTACGAATGGACTAGCTGGGTTGTTTTGATTGCTTTGATCGGCGTTGACGAGTTCTCGTTTCTGCAACGATCCCCGAAATTCAAGTGTTCCCGGAGCCTGGGCTCCAAGCTTTCTGTACGAAATGGCCATGAATACTGCGACGAAAAGCATGCCCCAGATTGCGGCCTTGGGAACTGACCAGGCACTCTTGTACTATGTCCAGCGAATTCTCTCCGATCGTTTCCACGTAAGCGTATTCACCGCGCCAGGAGAGCTTTCTGCCAAGCTGCAGGAGCCGGGCAGCACCGATCTCCTGCTGATGGATTGGCAAAACGGAAACGGCAATGGATGCGAGGACGCACTCGCGCGGCTGGCGGGCATTCGCGCCATCAAGCCGTCGCTACCTGTGGTGCTGTTTGCCCGCGCGGTCGATTTGAAGGAGGTGCTGCAGGCAGCCCGCCTTGGCGCCACCGACGTGATCCTCAAGCCGTTCGCGAAGTGCGATGTAGACAACGCGGTGGAGCAGCACCTGGGAAATGGCGGTCTGAACTTTGCCGGCGGCGAAGATCGGGTGCAGGAAATCCCGCTGGATGAAGACACCACTTTTGTCTTCTCCTCAAGACGCATGTACGAGCTGGAGGCGCAATGCAGGCTGGTCGCACGCACCGACATTCCTGTCCTCATTCTGGGGGAAAGCGGCACCGGCAAGGAGGTCGCAACTTTGTTTATCCACAAGGTGTCGGCGCGCAGCAATCGCGGCTTCCTGAAGGTGAATTGCGCGGCGATGCCTGCCGATCTGCTCGAGAGCGAGCTTTTCGGCTATGAGCAAGGCGCTTTTACGGGAGCGGTCAAGTCCAAACCGGGCAAATTTGAGCTCTGCAATGGCGGCACTATCTTTCTCGACGAAATCGGTGAGATGCCGGCGGCGCTGCAGGCCAAGCTGCTCCAGGTTCTTCAGGACGGAACCTTCGCCCGTCTTGGCGGCCGCTTTACGATGCGCGTGAATGTGCGCGTGATTGCCGCCACCAACCTCGACATCAAAGAAGCCATTGCCCAAAAGAAGTTCCGCGAGGATCTCTATTACCGGTTGAACGGCTTCACGCTGAAGATGCCTCCCTTGCGCGAGCGGAGCGAGGAAATCCCGGTCTTTGCCCACTACTTTATGCGCAAGGTGGCGGCCAAGCACGGCAGCATGCCGCTGCACTTTTCGCCCATGCTGATGCAGGCCCTGTGCAATCATCCCTGGCCGGGAAACCTGCGCGAGCTGGAAAACATCATCAAGCGCTACTTTATTCTCGGGGACGAACAGGCAATCCTGGGCGACTTAAGACCTGCACAATTCGCGGGCTCGTCCAATTCCGGCGGCGTAGACACAGCCTACGTCCCTGGTTTGAAGCGTCTGGTAAAGAGCATCAAAGGCGACGCTGAGTCCGTGGCGATCACGCAAGCCCTGGAGGGGACGGGATGGAATCGAAAGGCAGCCGCAAACCAGCTGCAAATCAGTTACAAGGCCTTGCTGTACAAGATCAAACAATACAATCTGACTCCTGGCGAGAGGCAACAGAGACCAAGCGCCATGTGAGCACAACAACGGCCTCGCCTGATGAGGACGCTCCGCTCAGTGCGGACGCCGTGGTCATCCGCTGCGGCGATCGCATCGTCAAAGGCTGCCTTGAGTCGCCGCGCTGGAACGCGGCGGACGATGCGGTGCGGAACTCCCTCTGGGAAACCTGCGATTTGTTTCGCATTCGCAAGCTGGGATCGAACGCCATTGAGGAAGTTCCCGCGAGCGAAATCAGCGCCGTGTTTTTTGTGAACGACTTCCACGGCGACCCGGATCGCAACACCGTTCGTTTTCACGCGGAAGAACCGGTCCTTCCCGGAATTTGGGTTCAGGTGCAATTTCCGAACGGCGAAGTGATTGAGGGAATCGTCGAAAACTCGCTTCGTTTTCTTGTCGATCCGGGATTCTTTCTCCGGCCCACCGACCCCGGCGGCAACAACAAACTCATCTACGTGATGAAGAGCGCGCTTGCCGAACATCACGTGCTCGGATTGACGAAGCTCTAGCCCGGATTTCTCGCAGATCTCTCGACGGCAGAGAATATGGCCCACCTTTAACCGTCGGCTGCCCAGTGGGAGTCAGGAGACCCCCGCTACATCCGGTCAGGAGACCGGCGCTACAGATTCTCGCCGCGTGTGAGAAATGCGCGCCCGGCGCGATTCGCAGCCGCCTCACGGCTGAGGCGGCCATCGAACTGCGACTCTATTTGCCTGTGTTCCGCGGCGGCTCCTGGCTCGAGCACAATGTCCAATACGACAAACCCCGAGCCACAGTTGCTGTGTGCCGGAAGAGCATCCGGCGCACTTCACTGTCGATCGGGGTTGCGCTTCACGCCGCGGTAGTCTGCGGCGGATGATTGCTAAGAGGCTGCGCCTTGCCTGTTGTGCCGCCTGGCTACTCCGAAGAGTCCAAATGCAAGCAGCGCCAGACCGCTGGCGAGCATCACCAGCGAGGAGGGTTCGGGCGCGTCAAAGCCATCCGAAGCCGGAGAACCGCCCCCTATTGTGATCGGGTTATTAAAGTGAGTGGCGCCATTGTCGGCCCAGTAGAAATACCCCTGGTCGGTCGTGTAGGCGTCGGAGAAGACGTTGAGCTCGTAACCGTTGTTGAAGCTCAGCAGCAATCCGTCCCAATCCAGAATCCCGTTGCCTGCCGCCTTCGTGTAAAGCACATTGTCATAGAGGAATTGGCCGTCAGGGCTGGTTGCGTAATTGGGGGCGATAGCGTCGCCGGCCGGGACGACGGTCGCCGGGTTCACCGACAGGTTCACAATCCCCGAGTCCGGATCCGAGAACCATCCTGTCACCGCCTTGATCCTGTCGACGCCTGCCGGTTGACCGGCAATCTGGATGGCCGTAAATGTGAAGTCAGATTGGAAATTTGTTCCGTCAATCGCGAACGTAAATGATTCGGCGTTCGCAAATGGCGCGATGGCAACTGCGGCCGCCATTGCGAGTGCTTGAAGCCACATCTTTTTCATAGCCCCCTCCGCTCTGCCCTTCTGCGGGTCAGATGTTCCTCCCGTGGATCTGGCCTTTCCGGAGGTCTGCGCCCGGAATGCAATTTCCTCAAAGACAAGCAGGGGGACAATCTTGTCTTCCCACAACATCCGGGCCGATCGCACTCTGGGTTCCGTCCGCAGCGGAATGCAATTCGCTGCAGAGGCCGAAGCCGGCAATGCGGAGGGAGATCGAGTAACCGCGCACTACAGGTCAATCACAACAGGGATTCTGTTTCCTCTTCATGCACGTGAAGTGCCATAACTAGTTTATTTATAATCAACAAGATAGCCGATATGTTTGAGTTCTAAACGTGCAGGTATTTGCAGAGTTTTCGCAAAAAGTGTCCATGAGTTTTCCCAAACCTTGCTCGTCTTCCCGGCAGATCGACAGCTCTTGAGTTTCGATACGGACCGCGCCTCGCTGCGGGAATCTTTCAATGCCTGCAACGGCAAAACAAAAAGGCCGGCCATTATGCAATGGCCGGCCTCGATCATCTGCGGGAGTACGAGCTTTAGTTTGTGTCCTGCGAACCCTTCCTCTTGCCGGAAAGGGTTCGCAGAATCATCGTTTGCAATCCGCGGACGCGTGAATGACTGCGCCGCTTACTTCTTCTTCGCCGTGTGCTTCTCCGGCAGTGGCTTGCGCTCCTGCGGCTTCACCGCACTCTCGTCGACCGGGGTGGTTCCCTGCACGTCGTTCGTGAAGGTCGCTCCCGAAGGCACCAGGTAGTTCTCGTCCGTCTGGCTGTCGGCCGTTCCCGTGGCCACGCTGATGCGCGAAGCGTCGATGCCCTGCTCCGTCACCAGGTAGTCCTTGGCGTTCACGGCGCGTTGCGCCGCAAACAGATCGACCTTGGCGTGCTTGTGCTTGGCCGCGAACTTCTCCTGCTTGGCCGTGATGGCTTCCTCGTCGGTGATCTGCTCGCCGACCAGGACTGCCTTGGCGTCAGCCTGCTGCTTCAGATCCAGAGCCACCTGGTCGAGGCAGGCCTTGGCCTCGTTGTCGACGCGCGTGGGCCGTTTCTTGTCGGTCGCAAAGCTGATGGTGCACAGCGCCTGCGACTTCGGCGGAGGCGGAATGATGGGAGCCACGATGGTCAGATTGGTGTTTGCGGTCGCCGTGTGGCCCTTGTCATCCGACACATTGCAGGTAATCCCTACGGTTCCGGTAGGCGCGCCTGCCGACGAGTATTCCGCCGTGGTTCCGCTTCCCGTCACCGTGCCTGCCGTGGCTGAGTAGCTGTAGGTCAGCGGCCGGTTCTGCGGGCTCACGCCCACCGAGGTCACAGTCGCGGTGCCTGCCGGAGCAATCGTGTTGGGGCTGACTGAGCAGCTGATGGTCGGCGGCTCGAACGCCTTTACGGTGATGCCGGCGGTGCATGTCGCCGACTCCCAAGGCCTCAGGCCTTCCTTGCCCGGCTTGCCTTCCTTCACCGTCGCGGTCACTGTGTACTGGCCCGGCGCCAGCGCGCTGCTGTCCACCTTGGCCGTCGTGTCGCTTCCGGTCACGCTCTCGCCCGACCACGTGTAGACCACTTGATCCTTCGGATTCAGGCCGCCCGCCGTCGCCGTTACCGTAACCGGGTCGCCCGGATAGACCGTCTCGGGATTCGCGGAGCAAGCCAGCTCGATCGGCGGCGGAGGAGCCGTGGTTGCGTGGAACACAAAGCCCGTGCTCAAACGTATTGCATTGATGCTGGCTTCGCCGCCGTAGGGCATATCGCCCCAATTGGCGTGCATATACTCGTAATCGGCTTGGAAGATGCGGTACGAGATGCGGCCGTGCCACCAATGCGTCTGGTAGTCCATGCCACCGCCCACAGTCACACCGGGGTCCCATTGATCGGGCTCATAATAAGGCCCACCGATCTGGTCGTAATTGCCGAGCGCGTGAAAAAAGACCGTGGTCTTATTCTTGGGATAACGGAGGACGATGCCGCCACCAAAGGTCAGGAATCCGTCGTTGTTACCTTTGGTGCCGACGCTATTGGTGCAACACTGAATGCCGAACTCATGTTCGCCAAACTCGCCCTGGATGCCCACGTGATCGTTGAGAAAAAACTCAGCACTGAAGAGACCGCCCACGGTCACCGGATCGTACGACACCGAAACCGGCGTCAGGGCGGCGTCCGGTTTGACAGTATTCACTGTGCCAAAGGGCGCCAGGAAGCTGTAGCCCATGAAAATATCCCACCGGGGTGGAGTGGCGCCGGGACCAGTGCCGGACGGTGCCGCCTGACCCGCCATGACCACCGGCAAGGTAGCCACAACAACCAAAGCAAGCATCCAGCCCACAGTTTTTAAAACAGGAATTCGCATGCGTTAATCCTCCGCAGATTGGCTAACGTAACCCGATGACAAGATGACAAGAATGCTCGTGTGAACCTATTAGGGGCCCGAGTGCACCCAGACTGGCATCTCCGACGAAGATGCGGTGCGGCATTCTCCCAGTATGATTAAACGTACCACATGACTACGGCTGAGAGCACGTTTTTTCCCAATAAGTTATCCCATATCGAGAGCCGTTCATCAGTGCATTACCCCTCTCATTACTTTGGTAATCCGAGTGATTCATCTCCCTGTAGCGATCTTTCCGAGGACAGATTGGCCCTCGTATTAAGACGCGATTTTTCTCTTGTTGGTTGTGCTGCCGGGCTAACTTACGAAGGCCGCGGTGGAATCGAGTGGAGGACGAATCGGTGAATCCCGCGCAGACGAAAATCTTCTCCATCGCAGCCGCGCCTGGCTCGGAGAACGAGGAACTCTTTTGAGTCGCGTGACGGATTCTTCTGAAGTGCCGGGCCGCAATGGGAACCGTTCGCTGGTTTGCATACCGCCCCGGGAAAACTTACGCGGCCAACCTTCCCGATTCCTATCATCTCCCGAAGCTCGGCAAAGCAGGGCTTTCGAACCGGAACGGAACGTCGATTGCCCGCTTCTTTTGCCGGCCCAGATGATTTAGACTGAGCCGAGAGAAAGTGGCGCCGGACCGCCTCCAAAGAAGATGTGGCCCGCTTCGGCTGGCAGATGCAAGAACCGCCTCGAACGCAGGTGTGGCATGAATTCTCTGGTACGCTTCGGTTCGTCGCGTACGATCGAACAAGAATGTCGACGGCGAATCCCGCTCTAAAATCCCTGCCCTTGGCTTGTGCTCTTGGTTTCCAGTTCTTCGCTCGGCAGTAATCTACCGGCCGCGTTCAAGCGTGCGCACGCGAAGGAGATGCAGAATGCGCTTCAGGCTGTTGATTCTCCCCGTTCTGGCCGTGAGCATTCTTGCGGTCACGGTTCCCGCATTTTCCCAAGTCGTTCCCACGTACCAGGAGAACAGCGTGGACTTGAGTATCGGCATCGGGCCCTCCAGTTACGACGTCGACTGGGGACATGGCCGGATGTATGGTGGCACGATATGGGCCGACTGGTATCCCCGCTGGATGCCATCGGCGCTTCGCGGATTGGGCGTAGAGATCGAGGCACGCGATATCAGCCTCGATCGGCATCTTCCACCCCAGGAGAATATCCGCCAGGATACGGCCGGAGGCGGACCTATCTACGCCTGGCGCCATTTTCGTAACTTCCATCCCTACTGCAAATTCCTGATCTCCCACGGCAGTTACGATTTCACTTCGCCAAGCCCGACTTACTCGCACGACACGCGAACCCTTTGGGCTCCGGGAGTCGGGTTCGAGTACCGGATCTACCGGCCCATCTGGGCGCGCGCAGACTATGAGTACCAGACCTGGCAAACACTGCTCGGGAAGACGCCCAATCCCCAGGGCATCACGGCCGGTATTGCCTATAGCTTCGCGTACCCCATTGCCAACAAGCGCTGACTGTCGCGCCCGGCTCCAGCCCGGCATTACTACCGGTCTCACAATCTCTGGCGGCGCGCGCCTCTCTTTTGTGCGCGGCCCGAAATGCCCGGCGCGCGAAGTGTTAGTCTAGCCAGTGTATGAATCGCCTCAGGCTCCTGAACTTCGCTCTGGTTGCGGCGGCGATGGCGGTCCTTGCCCCGATATGCGCAGCGCAAACCAGTGAAGTTCAACCCAGCGTGCCTTATCCGGTGAAGCCCCTTCCATCCGGCTCGGCCATCCCCTACCCGGCCAAGCCTCTGCCCAGGGTCCAGACTCTCTCTCCGTTCATTGACAAGGACTCGTCTTCAGCGATGGGCCACTTCATCGTATACCGCACTCGAGAGCAGATGAACGCCGCCGATCGCGCCCTGGCCGCGAAGAAGCAGCCTGCGATTCGCGACGCCGCGGAGCTGGCCGGAATGGATTTCGACAAGTCGCAATGGAGTTACCGGCAGTTAGAGTGCCAGGCGGTTCCGAACCACCTGTTTCTGCTTTACGAAGGCATCGGCGGCGCGGGCGACGCCAGTCTTTTTTCGGCCTCGATTACGCGCGCCGGCAATGGCCGTCTGCGCATCGTTCCCGTCACGCGGCGCGGTTTCACGCTCTTCTCGCCCGCCCCCGTCAACGCCCTGGCCATCGCCGCGTTCAACCGCATTCGCGCCGAGGAACCGAAAGGCCCGCCGGCCGATTGGCTTGCGGCTGGCCTCTGCTATGCCGCGCTCACCGAGCCGCGCCTTGCGATCGCTCTCTCGCCGCATGAAGCGCCCGATGCGGATTTCGGATTGTCCTTCCCGCCATCGCTCGAAGTCGGACCGCTAGGCGAGTCGACGGTCCGCTTCGTGAATGTCCAAGCCGCGAGCCAGCCGATGCAGTGGGCTTTGACATTCGACGCCAAGGGCCAACTGGTCAAGGTCGAGCACTTTCCCACGCCGGTCTATGCCACCAGAATCATCCCTAAAGATTAGATCGTTCCTAAAAACTGACCTTGCGCTGGGGAAACCATGTGAGCTGAATCTTAGTGGTGGTTACGGTCTGTTCTCCCGGCAGATAGATCGGCGCCTTGTAGTGCTCCACGGCAAATCTGCCATTAATCTCGAAATCCTTGCCGATCCGCTTCACGGCCTGAAACGCGATGTCGTTCAACGTGGTGCCGCCGGGAATGAAGTTGTTGACTGCTTTCTGATTGCGCACACTCACCTGGAGCCACTCGTTGCCGCTCAGGTGATACGTGATCCAGGCTTGGCCGCCTTTGTCTTCGCGGCCGATCCAGTCGCCGAAAAGCTGTCCCTGGTTGGTGTAACCCTGCTTCTCAATCTCCTCGAAGTACATGAACTGTCCGCCGGCACTGCGGTTGGTGGGCGGATCGGTGGAAGCTCCTTCCACGCGCAGATCGAGCTTGGGAATGCCGGGCACATGCGAGAGATAAATCCCCGGGCGCACGGCGGCGCGCCGCGGCGCGTCGATCGGGGAGATATCGTCGTGCACCTCCGAGTCGGAGTAGAGAGTGAGCCAATTGCGGAGGTAAGGCAGCCGCCAGGAGAAATCGAAGGCGCCGAAGCGCGCGCCGGGGTCGGTCGTATTGCCCTTCTGAGAGCTGTTTCCCGCGGTGATACTGAAGAAGCTGCGCAGAAACGCGTGCAGGCTGACCCCCTGGTGGCCCTCGCCGCCGAACATTGCGGTGCGCTCAAAACCGATCTGCAGATCTCTGTAGGGCCGGAAGCTGACCTTCTCCACGTGCACCCAGGGATCGCCGGGATTGACGACGTTATCCGCGCCGGATGAAGGATTGTTTTCGTAAATCGGATCCGGCATCTCCGTGTGGCCGCGCAATGCGCCCACCAAAAACTCGTAGCGGAAGGGCCCGGTGAGCCGCGAGAGCCCGGGAACATTCAGCGGCTCGATGCGGTTGATCTCGAACGCGTAGAAGTTTTGCGCGTTATTGGAAAACGCCATGCTGGCGCCCTGGGCCGGTCCCAGCCACTGGTCCTGTTTGCCGAAGGAGACAACGTGATTCAGAAGCTGATAGGAGAGATAGGCCTCGAGAAACCGTCCCTGGGTCGCGGTGGCGATGGGCCCTTGCGGAATGGTGGTTTGGTTGAAGACTGCCGTGGTCGGGCCGTAAGGCGACACGTTCGACGGGACGAAGTAACTGGTATCGTCGATGTTCGACAGCGTCTGCGCCAGTGCTGCCGAGTAGCCCGCAGCGGAGGGCGCGCCCTGAAACTCCGCGCGCGCATAGAGCGTGAATCTTCCCGCGGTCGCGTAGCCGCTGATGCCGGAGTAACTGTTGAATCCGTTCTCATAGGGACGGCCGTAGTCGTTCACAATGGTCTGCCCGAGATGATAGCTGTCGTCGAGCGGCGTGCCGCTGATGGCGCGCGCCAGGCTGTACACCGACTCGATGCGCGTGCTTCCCTGATGCGGTCCGCACGGACCCTCCATGTCTTGGTGCAGCTCGCGATTGAGCGCGTCGTAGATCGCACGCGCCTCGCCGGCGGCAGGATCGCCATCGTCCTCCCTGTCTTCGAGCAGCTCGCCGGCATCTTCCAGCATGTGCATCACGCTGGCGCGCGTCCAAGGCCGGAGCCCGATAAACATATCGTCCACATATCCGAGCGAATAAAGCCGCAGCATGGCCGGGTACATCCAGCTATCGACAGGGATATACGGCGAGCCCAGCCTGGAAGGCTCGCACGTGCGGTCCGAAGCGCTTGCGCCGCCGCTTTGTGCCGCGGAATCGGAGGCGCCAGGCTGCTCGGCCGCAAGCCGAAGGCTCCCGGCACAGATCGCGAGTGTCACTGCCATCATGCAGGGCGCAAAAGCGGCCACAAACCATGGTTTGTTCTTGTTCATCGGTTCCTTCATTCAACTTCACTTGTGATGTTGCCGGAATGCGCGCGACGCAAACCTGCAGCCGCAAGAGATCGCACTCGTGAGGCTCGCGATGCGCGCAAGGGCCAGTCACATCGAGAACTTCGAATGATGTAACTTGCCGGCTCCGGCCGCCGCTGCTATCAGTCTTCGACCCCGGCTGCGGAGCTCTTGACGCGCGTTTTGACCCCAACCGCCGGCGCTCCGCTGTACACCGTCCACGGTTCCAGGTCACGGTTGGCGACCGAGCCCAGCCCCAGCACGGCGCCCGCTCCCACCGTCACGCCCGGCGACACCGAAGCCCGCGCGCAGATCCACGAATAGGCCCCCAAGCGCATGGGGTACGAGATCATGGGAAACTCCGGATGGTTGTAATCGTGCGTCGCGCCGCAGATATACGCATACTGCGAAATGATGCAGTGGGACTCTAAATAGATCGGGGAAGGATTGTAGATCTCTGCTCCATCGGCAAGGGTGCAGCAGTCTTCGCAGGTCAGGTTCCACGGCGCCCAGACTTTTCCACTGGGATAGAAATGGCAACCCGGGCCCAGCTTCGCGCCGAAAATCCGCAACAGCATCGCGCGCCACGCGTACAGCGGCGACGGCGACGTGCGATAGAACAGCACATAGGTCACCTGCCACATCAGGCGCATCAGCCGGTGCTTCAAACTGAAGGACGGACGATGATAGGGATTCTCTTCGGCGTCGCCAGCAATCTGGTGCACCGCGCGCTCGCGTTGGGGATTAGCTGTGTTCATCTATCTTCCACATTATTTCGCAAAGCCGCGGTCTCCACAAACACCCACACGATCCCGTGGCCGTAAGGCCAAACGCTCAGGCGCTCATGCCGCACGGTTCGCCACGTGCGCAACATACCAATCGTAAGCCTGCCTGATCCCGTCGTCGAATGGGGTTTGCGCGCTCCAGCCTAAGCCCTGCAGACGGCTCACATCCATCACCTTGCGCGGCATGCCGTCGGGCTTCGATCGGTCGAACGTAAACGCGCCCTTCCAGCCGGCGACTCGCGCAATGCTCTCCGCCAACTCCAGAATCGTCATCTCGCGCCCGGTGCCGACATTCAGAAAAAGCTCCTCGGAGTAATTCTTCATCACGAAGACGCATGCGTCGGCCAGGTCCTCGGTGAACAGGAACTCGCGCTTCGGGGTTCCGCTGCCCCACAGCTCCACCGCAGGGCTGTTCGCCATCCGTGCGGCGTGGATCTTCATGATCAGCGCCGCCACAACATGGCCGTTCTCGGCATCGTAGCGGTCGCCCGGCCCGTAGAGATTGGTCGGCATTACGGAGACGAAATCGCAACCGCATTGCCTGCGGTACGCTGCGCACAGCTTAATCCCGGCGATCTTGGCAATGGCGTACCACTCGTTGGTGGGCTCGAGTGCGCCGGTCAGCAGCGCCTCTTCTTTCATCGGCTGCTCGGCCATGCGCGGATAGATGCACGACGAGCCCAGAAACAAGAGCTTCTTCACGGCGGCGCATTTCGCCGCGTGGATCACGTTGGTCTCAATCACGAGGTTCTCGTAGAGAAACTCCGCGGGCCGCGCGGCGTTGGCCATAATGCCGCCCACGGTCGCGGCAGCAAGAAACACGGCGTCGATCTTCTGTTCCGCCAGCCATGCGTGAACCTCCGCTTGGCGCAGCAGATTGAGCTCGCTGCGCGCCGTGGTGACGATTTCGCAGTGCTCGCTCGTGAGCCGCCGCGCAATCGCCGCCCCTGCCATGCCGCGGTGGCCGGCCACCCATACCCGCTTTCCGCTCAGATCGAAACTACTCATGGTCATGCTCCCGGTTGGATTCCTGGGCCACGGCCTTAAGATCCGACTCCACCATCTCCGCAACCAGTTCGGCGAAGCTCACTGTGTGCTGCCATCCCAGCACGCGGCGCGCCTTGGAGGGATCGCCCTGCAGCAGGTCAACCTCCGTCGGCCGAAAATATCGGCGGTCGATCTTCACCAGCGTCTCGCCCGTGGCCGCGTCGATTCCGGTCTCGTCGACGCCTTTGCCGCGCCATTCGATCGTGCGGCCCACCTTGGAGAAGGCCAGCTCCACCATCTCGCGCACGCTGTGCGTCTCGCCCGTGGCCAGAACGTAGTCATCCGGCTCCGCCTGCTGCACGATCCGCCACATGCCTTCCACGTAATCCCGCGCATGGCCCCAGTCGCGCCGGGCATCCAGGTTGCCGATGTACAACACCTTTTGCGCGCCCAGATGAATCGCCGCCACAGCCCGCGTGATCTTGCGGGTCACAAACGTCTCGCCCCGGATCGGGCTCTCGTGGTTGAACAGGATTCCGTTCGACGCGTGCATGCCGTACGCCTCGCGATAGTTCACCGTGATCCAGTAGGCATAGAGCTTCGCCACTCCGTAGGGGCTCCGCGGATAGAACGGCGTGGTCTCCTTCTGCGGGACCTCCTGCGCCTTTCCAAACAACTCCGAGGTCGACGCCTGATAGAACCGCGTCTTCTTCGTCAGATCCAGAATCCTGATCGCCTCAAGGATGCGCAGCGCTCCGGTGGCATCGGCATTCGCCGTGTACTCGGCGGTCTCGAAACTCACCTGCACATGGCTTTGCGCGGCGAGATTGTAAATCTCATCCGGCTGCACCGACTGAATGATGCGGATCAGGTTCGTCGAGTCGGTCATGTCTCCGTAGTGAATCTGGAAACGCGCATCGGGCGTGTGCGGGTCCTGGTACATGTGGTCGATGCGCGCCGAATTGAACGACGAGGACCGGCGCTTGATGCCGTGCACAATATAACCTTTGCTCAACAGGAGTTCCGATAAATAGGCGCCGTCCTGTCCGGTAACACCAGTGACTATTGCGACTTTCGTCATAGATCATTCCTTACTCGAAGAAAGATTGCTTTCCTGGATAGCAGGCAGCATGTGTGACATAATCGCGACCGGTCATCACTTCACGACTTTACTAACGCTTGCTATTCTTCGCGATTACCACGGCAAGCCGGATTTCATTGCTTTTAGAAGGATGCGTCCTTGGATGCGCGTCGCCCGGCATCGAAACGAGAGTCCTGCGGCGCCAACCCGCTTGCGACCTTTACGGTTTCCTGAAATGGATCACCGGGTCACGCTGACATACTTCAACATCCGGTTCCACAATTTGAAATCCTCTCCGCGTCATGACTTCACAGGCCCTCTCTACGCCCCAGTGATACCAGCCAAAATTGCCGTCGACCGTCCATAGATTCTTCTCGCGCGTCTTCGACACGGGTTCTATATCCATCTTGCCCCGGAAGAATCGCCAAGGCAGCATGTAGCCAAGCTTCGCGGGCATCCACACCCTTCTACTTTGCTCCACGAAAAAGCGCCCGACTGAAAGCCGGTCTGCCTGGTCCCGGCACGATTCGTACTTATCGAAGTCGGCGATCATCAGAAATCCGCGGCCGCCATGCTTCATGGTGCGGAAAACTGATTCCAAATACTCCTCGCACATCTCCGGTCTCAAATGACAGAAGACGCCGAAGGAAAAGAAGAAGTCAATTGCATTATCCGGAACGCCAGGAAGGCTCAGGTCATTGGCAACGATATACTCGACGCGCCGATCTTCTCCAATATAGTCCCAAAAGTGCGTGTGCTCCGCATCGGCCACATCTACCGCGTAGAGTTTGCGGCAGTTGCGGCGAAGAAAGGTCTTTGACCAAGCTCCTCTTCCCGGTCCAATCTCTAACACAACGGTTTCCGCTGTGATGTAAGGTCGAATGCAAGCCGAAAAAACAGTATAGAGGATACTGTTGTAACCATAAACTCCGTACGTTGACGGCGCCATTGGATCAAGGGGATCTCCCTCGAAGTAGCCTCCCTGAAACGCATGCTTGAATCCCTGCAGAAATTCCATTTGCCTCCCCTCCACAAAGCGGTGTTCTTACGACCTACGATAAAAACGCCCGATCCATGCGGCCAGTGAACAAGCTAAACGCTTGGTCCACAAATGCATGGGAGAGTACACGCGAATGGGCGACGATACCTGAGTGAGGAAGAACTTCATGGCCCCGGTAGGCGGCATACCTCTCAATGCGCGCAGCAAAAACGATCCCCTCCACGGCTTCTGCCCGACAGCATGGTACATCATCATCGAAGCGCCGAAAATGAAGCCCATCCCTTGCGGCCCCAGCGTGGAAAGCGGGCATTGTGCGTACATGGCCGCGATGTTCAGCGCGTCCTGATCGCTCATGTCGAATGGCAGCTCCCGGCCTCCGTGGCCCGCATGTCTGAGGTCGTAGCCCATGCTCTCTGCCAGCTCCATCAGGTCTTTCCACGTCTCCAGAAAACCGGTCTGCGCCGCCGGTACACCGATCATGCCGCCGTTGTAGTAGTGATCGAGCGGGCGCGGTTCCGTCAGACCAATACCGGCAGCCAGCTTGATCCACTGCCGGCGAAGTGGAGCATCGGCGGGAAATATGTTGTCGACGATCTCCTGGCACAAGGCAATTCCATGGCTCTGCCAATCCCTAAAGAAGGACCAACTCGCGTGCAGGAAGATATCCGGATCGAAATACCAAAGATACTTGCATTCGCGTGCTTCATCCTTAAGCAAGTTCAACATGAACTCTGGTTTGTAATTGGTGAGATGGATGTCAGTGGTCAGCTTCAAGAACACGAGTCGAACATCATCCGTCACTCGAAACGCACCGGCATTGGCGCCCTCAATGCGCTTAAGCTGATCGATCCAGGGAGGCAGCGGCCCGCGATACCCAGCCCAGACGGCTCCCTTGTAACCGGCTTGAACCAGGGAATTGGTGAACGCAGCAAGGCCCAGGTGGTAATCGCCTTCGAAAAGCGTACAGATTGCAGCATCATTCTCAGGCACTTGTAGTTTAGCGCCGATCTTACTCATAACCATGGTCCTTGCCGGTCATAATCGTGTTGTGATTCTCGACTGCATTTGTCACACGGCCTCGTCTGCCCTCGCGCGGCTCTAGATGACGTAATCTTTGCTCTGTTTAAGGATGATCGGCATGCCGTACTTATACATCACGTGCCGCACCGGAGTCGTAAAATGGCGCGCGGCAATCGCCGAATAGTCCATATCCTTTTCCCAGTAGAACTGGCGGCAGATACTGATCACATAACGGTTGGGCGGAAGCTCCTCCGCATGTAATTGCCGCAGCATGAAACTCAGCACGGTCTGCTCTGCAAACCACGACTCGCCGGGTGCGCGCCAGGTCGCTAGAATCTGACCGGCCAATCGGATCGAGAGCGCGCCTTGAGGAATATACAGGAATCCGCAGTTAAACTTCGGTATGTAATCCAGACCAAGCTGTTTCGCTCTTTCGGCAATCTGGGCGTCTCGCGTTCCGTCCACCTCTTCTGAGACATAGCATGGACTATTCTTCCCCATTGCGGCAAGCAGCTCATGCGGCCGACTGAACGCAAGCACATCGTAGTCCGAATAGACAACCGGACCGCGATCGGACAGGGCGAGGATCAACGCCAGCTTCCTGCCCGTGGGATGATTGTCAAAAAACGGTTGCAGCCCCGGCGCTCTCGCGCGTACATATTGACACGCCCACTCGGCTGAATCAATCGAAACCCCGGGAAATAGTCGGCCCGCGGCCGCTCTCTCGGCTTCGGAGATCGCCCCATCCACGGCAATGTGCAGCGCACAGTCCTCATCGCGAAGAAAGCGGTACCAGCTCCATGCCGCCCAAAGCGCTTCACTTAGAGTCTCAGGAGTAGTAAGCACGACAAAGCGTCTCGCACCTTGCTTCACCCGAAGAGCAGGCAAGAAATCGTAGTGCGATCGAATCGGATAGCTGCGCCTGCGCTCCCACCACCAGACCGTCTTCGTTGCAATGCTACGAACCATGCGGCTTGCAGTTAACATTCTATTCCCGCTTCGAGATGCTTGAGCGACAACAATCTGCGGCGAAGAGACAAGCGACAATCTCCTGACACACAATCATTCCCCGTCACCGTGCGCCTCGAATAGGAATCGGCCCCGTCTGCGCGCGATCCCTCCATCGCTTATGTGTACTCTCTTCCCGACGTAATACCCAGTGGGACTTCTATCCTCTGCACGCGGCTTCTATATCTCCATCCTTGCAATTCTGTTATGCGCATTCGCTCGCGGCTGCGGGTTTCTCGTCAGCGTGCTCGCGGCTTTGCTTCAATAGTATTGGCATGCCGTACTGATACAGCACATGGCGCACGGTCCCGGTAAAGTGTCTCGCGACAATCGATTTGTAATCCACGTCTTCTTCCCAATAGAACTGGCGCCGATTACTGATGACATAGCGGCTCTCCGGGAGGGGCTGCGCATTGGCATCGCGCATCAAGGTGCTCATCACCGTCTGGGGCGTGAAATAGAAATGCGGAAAAGGCTTCCAGTCTCTAAGAATGCTCTCGGCCAAGTCGATGGACAGCGCATTCTGCGGTATGTACATGAACCCGGCATTGAGCCGCCGGATGTACTCGAGGCCCATCGCGCTCACGGCTTTGACAAAAGACGAGTCATGGCACCCATTCTCGTCGTCCAGAAAATAGCACGGCGTATTGCTTTCGATCGAAGCCAGCAATTCGACTGGTGGATGGAACGCCACCACATCGTGATCCGAATAGAGCACTGGACCTTGACGGGAAAGAGCTAACACCAAGCCAACCTGTTTGGCCAAACGGTGATAACTGAGAAAGGCTCCGAGCGATGGCAGACCTTCGCAAAGGGCGGTACAGACCGCGTTGACATCATAAATAGAGACGCCTGGAAATAATCTCCGCGCAGCGCGTAGTCCTGCCTCGCCGCTCTCCCCGTCGACTGCTAGTTGCAATTCGAATCCCAGCGGCTGCAGAAAGCGATACCAGCTCCACGCCGCCCAAAGCGCATCGCTCAGCGTTGCAGGAGTTGTAAGCACAACAAAGCGTATTCCGCCGCTTTTCACCGGCAGAGGAGACAATCGATCGTAGCGCGATCGAATCGGATAGCTGCGCGTGCGCTCCCACCACCAGACGGGCTTCGTGGTTAGCTTGCTAAGAAAGCGGTTCAAGCTTGCGCTCCCCTCTCATCACTCGCGCCAGGCATAGCATATTCGCTCGCTGCATCGCTTGGTTCCATAAGAACGCGCCATCCGTGTGCCAGATGCGGCCCCCACACAAAGGCGCCGCCGAGGAAGAGTTATTCAGATTGGGAGTATGAGTTCTATCGCAAGCTTCTTAATCACGGTTCGCCGCGCATTGAAAAATGCTCTCAGAAACCTGGATCGCAACTGTTCGCGTGCGCGCAAGCGCAAACCGCGATCCAGCCGCCTGTCTCTGCAGAGCCCGCGGAGGATCGTATAGGGCTCCAGGTCGGCTCGGACGCTGTACGAGGTACTCTTAGCATTCTCGTGCTGCCTGTAGTACCCGATCATCGACGGGACCATATGATAGCGAAACCCCTCGAGCGACAGACGCCAAAAAAACTCCTGGTCCATGGCGAAATGCAAATCGTCCCTTAGAAATACGCCCCGCTCGAAAACCTTGCGCCGGAGGAACATGCTCTGATTCATGACGCAGACTTCTTTGAGCAGCTTCTCTTGCGAGAACTCGTTGCAATTTTCAAAAATCCACGGTGGCCGGCTATCCTGCCCTTGGAATCCGCGGACCATTCCATTGAAGATCTCGCAAGCGGGATGCTGTGCAGCGGCCAGCGCCGCCTCGCGGAAGCTACCAGGTGCATAGAAGTCGTCGGAATTCTGCCAGCCGATCAATTCTCCCGTGGCGACCCTGAATCCACGATTCAAGGCGGCGGATTGCCCCTCCCCTTTTTCGACGACGCACTTTACCCAGGGCGAATACTGCTCGATCAGGTCGAGGCTGCCGTCGGTCGAGCCGCCGTCGATGACAAAGTGCTCGATATCCGGATAGCCTTGCAACAAGATAGAGCGGATCGTTTCTTCAATAAATGGCCGCTGATTGAGATGCGGAGTAACGACACTTATCTTAGGCCATGGCTTTCCGCCGGGCATCACATTCGGAAGGCGCTCCGACCCTTCAGTCCACGGCCAGCCCGTCTTATTCGCGGGCGGCTTGGGTAACTCTGCTATCGCGGGGCACAGCATTGACGAATCTTTCCCATCTTTCCATTCATTGCTTGCTTCGTCGACCGCTCTGCTATCGCAATCCAGAGCTTCGCGACTCGGTTATGGATGGTCAGTAGCTTTGGAACCAAATCCGATCTCTTACTCATGCAACGCCGGACGCTTCCTCATAAGACTCCGCACGCCCCACGCTTCCATGATACAGACGACATTGAGAATTGCCAAAATCCCTACATACTGCAGGAAACTGACCAGCGTAACGTGCATGTTAAAGTGAAACGCCAGCCAGGGAAGGGCGAAACCGGCGGTAAGAATCATGCCGTACAGCGCCCAGCCAGCACGTCCGCGCCTTTCCAGGACCGCCGCGAGAACTAGCAAGAGCGGGGCGAGAATCGTCACATCACAGTATCCAAAGCGCTGCGGCGCAAAGAGCTCGAGATTCAATGGCGCCAGAAATATAAATGCGATGGGGATCAGGCCCGCTGCGGGGCCTCGCGATAGGCCAATCATCACGGCCAAATCGAAACAGAACATCAGCGGTAGGCAAACCATATTGAGCCGGTCGAATCCGCGCTCTGAAGGAGCGATGCCATGCACCAGCCGCGCGAGCCGTGGACTTACCGAGCTCCGCGCCAATCCAATAAGCGTTCGATCCGCCAGATATCCCGGGCCGGTCAGCGATTTCGAAAAATCGATTCCTTCGACCACTTCGCTAGGCGCTACAGGAGCCGGCTCGGGAGCCGGCCCATAGGCTGCATCCAGCGTCTCATGCTCATTGGCGCGAATAGAGGCAACATAGCTCCTCCAGTCGCCAAAACCCACAAGGGGGAGCGTCGCGGCAAACAAGAGGACGCAAAGACAAGCGGCGTACGCCGCATGCCGAACCCGGCGCAACACAAACACGCACACGATGCAGATTGCGTACGTCGGCCGCAGCAAGACAAGGAGCGCCAGGGGAAAGGCGTGAAACCATGCGCCGGATTTCCGAAGCAAGCAGACCGAAGCCGCGGCAGTCAGAAGCGCCAATTCGACGTAGTATTGGCCCCGCTCGAGATGAAAGCGAAATCCAAACCCGGCAATAAAAAGCAGAACAAAGGCGGCCCACAGCGCGGTGCCTGACGTCTTCTTGGGAAAAACGCGTGCCAAAAGCCCATAACAGAGCAGTATTGCCACCCAATCCGCAAGAAAGTAGGTGACGCGTTGTACCTTCCAGCCTAGCTCGCAAAGAGGAACATAAAAAAGTAATAGAGCCGGCGAGTACGTATCGGCATTGAGCATGCGGAGATGATCCGGATAAAGCGCGTGTCGAAAGTCGTAGTAAGGATTCATTCCACGAATCAGGAGCCGCGCGCCGACCACCTTGGCGCGCAGGTCGATGCCAGGATAGGTTTCAAGATCGCCAACCGTCTGGATCACGACATGGCCAATCAGGACGAGCGTCAGCCCGATTATGAAAGCGCGAATCCATAACTGCGGGTCGCGCAGTCGCACACGGTATTTGCGCAAAGAAATCATTGTCATCGCCTTAGATGCCATGGCGCCATACGAACTCAAGGCCACTTGACGCAATCCAGAATTAGTAACTCCATCCTCTCGAAGACGCGGATACCGCTTCTTGCCTTGCGGCTTTAATGAAAAGGCGAATGACTCCCGGCATCGGCTTGATCATGCGCCCACTTATCTTAGTCTGCCATCAGATATCCGGAATGTTCGTTGGCTCAGGAACGTAGTGACTTTCTACGATCTTTCGTCCTCCGCGGGCGAACCCATAAAACGCCGTAATCGCCCCGGTCGCGATGGTCGGAAACATCGTGAAAATGTTGAACCAAAGCACAGCTTTCACTGTACTTAAATCGACTTTCCAGATATAGACCGCCTGCAGAATCAGGGTAAGAATAATGTCTGCAAGAACGAAAGAGTAGAAGATAAACCTCCGCGAACCGTTGATCGTCGCCACGAGACCCGCGACAAGCCCGATGGCTCCCGAAACCATGATTAACATGACTTCGGTCTGCAAGCCCGCATACTTTGGACCGAGAACCCACAGAAAGATCCCTGGAAAAACACGGGCCAATGCAACCAATCCGGCGCCGCAAGCGCCGGCTGCGGCAAGGGCCATGAGGTAATGGCTTTTGAGGTGCTCCTTGGGTAATCTTGCGAAATAGGGTTCCACAAGAATCCCGTTGATTGGCGCGAGCAGGCCAAAGATCTGTCCCAGACGGGTCAGCGCGCCCACAGAAGCAACGGCGGAAGTGCGCCCAAAGTAGGTGATGAGAAATACTGAGATCTGCCCGCCCAATGCGTAGTAGATGACGCTGGGAACCGCTGGTAGACAGAGTTGGATGATGGCCGTGCGCTTTTCCTTCGAAGGAACGCCTCTTACACCCAGCAGTTTCTGGGCGCGGACATAATAAATCAGCGCAATGGCGATCACCCGCGCCACGTTGATCAGGATAGCCTGGAATGCGCCGAGCCAGTGAAAGAGGACAAAGACGCCAAGCAGCGCCAGCGCGCCAAAGCTTGTGGCCATCTGGGCCCGGTACCAGTGCCGGCGGTCGCGGCGAAGGAGAAGCACGGCGCCATAGGCCGATCCGACGCGCGCAAACCATGCGGAGACCAGCACGATCACGACCATTGCCGTAACCGTCTGCCAGCTCCAATGCCGGTTGCGGACAAGGAGCGGGTAACCAACGGTGGCGATTGGAGCTGCAATGAGAAAGAGCCAGTGTGCGATTTGCCTTAAGGAAGCCAGATAGTCGGCGATCAATCGCCTGTCTTCGATGCGTTCGCCGACCAGCGGAACGAGCGTCCCAGAGATGCCGACGTCCAGCAGGATCATAAGAGAGGCCTGGATCGAGAAAACCACGACAAACTTCGCATAGTCTCCCATCGGGAGCAAGCGTATGCAAAGAAAGCCATAGAGCATATTGCCTATAGTCGTGATTCCCTGAGATATCAGGAATTCCGCGATGCGATGCAATTTCGGTAGGGAAAACGCCTTCGCGGACTCGATGTGATCCGTGACTCGAATGTATTTGTCTCCCTGATCTGCGGCGCTTTGATGTGGCTTAGATTAAGCCATGCCTCGCCAGCCGCACACAATGCTTCACTGTGGATGGAATATCGAACTTAGCGAGACTTAGCTTCATCAAATGTCTTTCAAGGCCGCGATATGTGCCGCGAATATCATTTGCAATGCATTTGTACGCCGGATCGTCAAGAATCAGGCCGTGAACATAGGCAAGGCCCTCAGTGGTATGGCGGTGAAACTCCGCGCTCGCTCCTCCGCCGTGAGTTCTGTACTCGGTAAGCCGCTCCGGAACGTAAATAACCTTACCATGACCGCGGAGAAGCGAGTAAGCGATATAACTATCGTAGGCTCCCTCCACCTTTCCCGTGTACCTGCTCCAGTCGACCATGGACTTACGAAACACGGCAGCCATGGCAAGCGGAATGGAAAGCCGCACCATAAGTCTCACCGGATCGTCAACTGGACCTGCGGCGAGACCTTCGCGGCCATGCGCGCGCGTATTGGCCTCTGTAGCATCCAGAAGACGGGTTCCCCTTGAATCGATGAGCCAGTGGTCGCTAAATGTCACAACCACTTCGGGATCGTCGAGAAGGGGTGCTGCGCACTTGGCCAGAAACTCACTTGTCCAGCGATCGTCGTCATTCAAAAACGCAATCACATCGCAGTGGGCCCGCAGAATACCGGCATAAGTATTCATGGCAATGCCAAGCCTGGCCGGATTCACGGTATGCAGAATGCGTTGGTCGTGAAAACTCTCGCAGAGCCGTCGAGTCTCATCGAGTCCTCCATCGTCACAGACTAATAACTCAAAGTCTGCGAACGACTGGGAGATTACCGACTGGATCGCCTGCCTGAGGTATTCCGTGCGATTGAATGTCGTCGTGACGATCGATACAGCCGGCATGTATAGAACCCCTTTCCGTCAACTGACCCGCGATGTGCGCTTCATGTTCCGCCGGAACGTGCTTATCGATTCATCTGATACGGATTATTCAAATGAAGCGCGCGGAGTGCGCCCAGAGCCAGGGAGCGCAACGCGGCGCGCGCCTTGCGCTTGCGCTCAAACTGGCGAAACATCGCCATCTGCCGCCGCTGAAAATACTCTTCGGCCGGCGGCGCATGCCGCAATGCCCTCGCGGCGAGGTCGACGATGCGGTCAAACTCGCGATCGATGGCAAAGAACTCGTCGAACGCCCGGCGGGCCAATCGCCCCCGTTCGGCAGCGCCCTTGAGGTGCGGCTCGAGAATCGCCGGCAGCCGGGCGATATCGCGCTCACGCACGCGGATGAGAAAGTCGTCCCACGCCGGGCCGGGCGTCAATACGTACGCGTCCGACAAGAGCACCGGGGCCACGCCTGCGGCCATCACCTCAAAAAAGCGGCTGCTGCCGGCGCCCGCTCCGCGCGGGCAAAGCACAAAGTGCGAAGCTGCCAGCGTGTCGGCATAGCGGCGCTGCCGCGCTTCACGATCGGGTTGCGAATTGTCCCAATGCCAGTATGCCGACGTGTTCTCAATCAGTACATCGTCGCGGTTGAATTTCAGGTTAAAAAGACGCTTCCGGAGGATGGATGTCGATCCGCCCTGAAAGCTGAACAAGTACCGTTTTTGCGTGGCCGTTCCAATGGGCATCTGCACGGCCGTCTCGCCGACGAAGCGATTCTGATGCCGCCCGTTGCGGGAGATATGCGCATAGTTGAACACGCGGCCGATGCGGGTGTGCAGGCCGCTCTGTGCATTGGTGTGAACGGTAGGAAGAAGAGGCAGATAATCGTCTTCCTCGGTATAAATCACGCAACGATCTGGGTAAGACTTATAGAGTTCGTGATCCAGCAATTGCCGGGGTTCGCGCGCCGATGCGCCCAGGACCAAAATAAGTTCGGCCGCTGCTGGGCTGGATACAATCTCGTGGCTTTTCGAAAACGAGGCGTGGTCCTTTAAGATATCCAACTGGTCGGTCTCAATCAGCGCCCCAAGATAGACTTTCATAGCCAATTCACTCCCATTGCGAGTGTCTAACCCTTGCGGGTAAGTTCCCGATAAAGCGACATGTATTCGCCGATCATGCGCGTGGTTTGAAACCTTGTTCGGACATTCTCGAATCCGCTCTGCCGGAGTAGTTCGCGGGCTTTCTCGTCAGAGACGAGCGTGCGAACGGCATCGGCCATGCCCGCCTCGTCCCCCACCGGCCTGAGTACCGCCGATTGCCCCAACGTCTCGGCGAAGGGAGAAATATCGCTGGCGACAACCGGGCAGCCGCAGGCCTGCGCCTCAATCGGCGGCCATCCGAAGCCTTCGTAGCGCGAAGGAAAGAGCAGGCAGACGGCGCGGTTGTAGAGAGCCTCGATCAAGGCGACATCCGGAGTTACGACTTGAACTATGCGGTCTTCAATCTGCAGCGTGCGCGCCAGCCGGACGAGATCCCGGTCGAGCGCCTCACCGGCAATCAGCAACTGCAGATGTGTTCCCGCCGATGCCCTGGCAAAGACTCTCAGCACGCCTTCGCGGTTCTTGTACGCCAGGTTCGAGCCAAGGTGAAGAACGAACGGCGCGTGAACTCCGCTCAGGTGCACGAGCCGCCGATCTACTTCACCGGGCGCGAGAGGCTGAAACGGGTAGTTCAGTCCGTTCAGAACGACGCGAAGATTCGCGTCAGTCTTCAGAATCCTGGCCGCATCGTCGTATGTCGCACGGGAAACACAGGCGACGCGCGTAGCCCTTTGCAACCCATAACAGATCCATCGCTGAAAGAACTTTCCTAAACGCGAAGAGCGCAGCTCCGGCAGTTCGCCACGTGCGGTACGCACGGCAATCATGTCGTGGCAGGTTACGAGGACCGGCTTCCTATAGATCATCGGCGCGTACATCGCTCCACCGTGATCGCAGAGATGCACAATGTCCGCCTTGGCGGCCGCGGCGCGCAGCGAAATTGGGAAGAACGCAAAGCGATCGATGTACCCCAGCCACTTGCCAATTCCATGCGCGGAGGGCTTCAGCTTTCCCAGCGCCGGTCGCGGAGCGATCGACTGCACGTCGATGCCAAACTGACGCAGTTCGCGATCGAGCGCGGCGGCCCAGATCCTCATGCTTCTTGAGCCGTCAAACTCGTAGTTCCCTACTAATAAGACCTTCATCGGGCTCTCGCGAAGTATCGATCCGGCATCGTGCAACGCCTGTTCATGATTGTGGTGAAGTGAAGCTTGCGGCGCGCTCGTGCGCTACCATCGTTGTTATGCGGCCCACAGTTATCCTTTTGTCGTTCAACTCGGAGGATACGCTCGGCGCGACGCTGGCCAGCGCCAAGCGTGTTTCCGACGAGATCTTCGTCGTCGATTCCTTCAGTACTGACGGTACCGTAGAACTGGCGCGCAGCTTGGGAGCCACCGTCGTCCAGCACGAATTCGAGCATTACGGCGCGCAGCGCAATTGGGCCATCGACAATCTGCCGATCTCGAAACCGTGGCAGCTGCATCTGGACGCCGATGAATGGATGGATGACCGGCTCGTTGCCGCCATTCTCGCGCTTCCCAATGAGCCCGAACACGCCGGATACTTCCTGCCCCGGTATCTTCGTTTTCTCGGCCGCATCCTGCGTCACGGAGGCATGAGCCCAACCTGGCATCTGCGCCTTTTTCAGAGCGGCGCAGGGCGCTGCGAAGACCGCAGGTACGATCAACATTATCTGCTCTCGAGCGGCAGCAGCGGCCAGTTACAGGGCGCGATGATCGACGACATCCGCATGCCGCTCACGGAGTGGATCGCGCGGCACAATCGCTGGGCCGACGGCGAAGTGGCGGAGTTGAACAGCCGGGAAACGGCGGGCCGCCTCAAACCCGACGCCCGCGGCAATCCCGCCGAGCGCAAACGATATCTCCGCCAAAAGTACGACCGCATGCCGCTGTTCGTGCGTCCGTTGGCTTTGTTTATCTACCGTTACTTCTTCCGGCTCGGCTTCCTTGACGGCACCGAAGGACTCATCTTCTGGGTGCTGCAAACCTTCTGGTTCCGCTTTCTCGTGGACGCCAAAATCTGGGAGCAGCGCCACGCGGCACGCCTGGCGCAGGAAACACCGGACCATTCATCTCCAAAATGAAACGATCGGCGTGAGGTCAAAAACGCTCGCCGTCATAACCGAACGAATCGCCCGTTGCCAAACTCATGCGGAAGCGCGGCGCGCAAAAATCACTGCGGCGGCGCTGCTGGCGCTGTTTCCTCGCCAGACGCGCCTGCATTTGAATTTCTGGTTGAGGGCGCGAAGAGGGGCGAAGCCGGCGTCGTCGAACCAGGCCCGGAAGAATTTGTTCCTGTGCCGATGCCGGATTTGCTGCGGTTCAGTGTGCTCGATCGGCTGCGAAGACCCGTGGCTGCCGGCTTCGTACTCGAGCGTCCGAAGGCGCCGCCGCGGGAGACTCTCGATGCTCCGCTCGATCCGCCCAGACGCGTTCCGCCGGTATGAGCGCCAGGCGATGCGCGCGAGACCATGGCATGAGCGGGCGGCGTACGGATGGGTTTGAAAGCGAAGGCCCCAGCCAGGCCCGTGACGTTCGGCGAAGCGGCGGGAGGATACGCCCCGTTCGCCGGATGGCTCGTCGCCCGTCCATGCGCGGTTGCTGAGAATCCCGAACTCTCGCGCCAGATTCCGCCGGGTTGCACTCTCGATCCGAAACTTCCGCGTCCTGCAACCCAGCTTGATGAGCCGGAGCCGGCCGCGGTGGCGCCGCTGGTTGACCCCTCCGCGCCTTTGGCTGCTCCGGGCATTGCATTCTGCGCGCCAAAGCTGCCTCGCCCCGCCGACCAGCTCGATGCTCCGCTGCTTTCCGGCGATGGGTTAGCCGCGGGAGAGTAGGCCGCCGCGCCGTTGCGCGGCGCCGTTGCTCTGCCGGGTTGCGGCGTCACGTTTTGCGGGGCTCCGGCCGGCTGGGTTTGCGCGCTCGCCACGCAGGGCAGCAGAACTGCCGCGAACACGGCGATCGAAAGCC